>RCNF010000133.1_pt1 | contig 49694 bp, 45 predicted proteins | sample 2041311 | NCBI WGS metagenome assembly RCNF01 (sample SAMN09708228, study PRJNA481090) | Marine sediment metagenome, whole genome shotgun sequencing project. | biome: marine sediment; feature: ocean; material: sediment; isolation source: Sewage treatment plant 2 marine sediment (STP2) ...
GGCTTGCCGGACAGACACACCCAACGGAACGGCCCATAGCCGTAGTCGAAGCACATGGGGCCCATGATGTCCTCGACGTAGGACTGCCAGATGAAGCCCTCGGAGGTATCGATCCCGTTTTTTGCGATCTCGGGCGCCCCGGCGTCGAAGACGGCTTTCATGAATGCGTTGCCGTAGTCCCAGAAGTGGGCGCCCTTGGCGGTCAAACGCTCGAGGACGTGGAAGTGGCGGACGAGGCTCTCGTCCACCAGCTGTGCGAACCGATCGCGGTCTTCAGCGAGTAGAGTTCGGCCCTCGTTGAAGCTGATGCCTGCAGGAGTGTAACCGCCGTCGTAGGGGACGTGGCACGAGGTCTGGTCCGAGATGAGGTCAACGGCGACGTTGTTGGCATCGAGGTATTCGAGAAGATCCACGATGTTGCCCAGGTAGGCGATGGAGAGAGCTTCGCCTTTTCCGGCTGCCTCCAGCATCCACCGGACCGCCGTCTCGAGGTCGTCTGTGGCTTCGGAGACCCAGCCCTGTGAGTGCCGGGTCTCGACACGAGACGGGTCGACCTCGGCGACGATGCCGGCGCCGCCGGAGATTTCGAGGGCTTTGGGTTGGGCGCCGGACATTCCACCGAGCCCCGAGGTGATGAAGGTCTTGCCGGCCAGATTGCCGTCGTCAGGCACCCCAAGATAGAGACGGCCGGCATTCAAAAGCGTGATGTAGGTGCCATGGACGATGCCCTGGGGGCCGATGTACATCCAGCCGCCGGCGGTCATCTGGCCGTAGTTGACGCAGCCCAGTGCGGCGAGCCGTTGGAAGTCCTCCGGGGTGTCGAACATACCGACCATGAGGCCGTTGGTGATGATGGCTCGGGGCGCTTCCGGTCGTGACGGGAAGAGCCCCAGCGGGTGGCCCGAGCTCACGACCAGGGTCTGCTCGTGATCCATGATCTCCAGGTAGCGCTTGATCAGGAGGTACTGCATCCAGTTCTGGCAGACCTGGCCGGACTCGCCGTAGGTCACCAGTTCGTAGGGGTAGAGGGCGACGTCGAAGTCGAGGTTGTTGTCGATCATCACCTGCATGGCCCTGGCCTCGGTGACACGGCCGATGTAGGCGTCGATCGGCTTGCCGGTGAGCCGGCCGACCGGCCGGTAGCGGTAGCCATAGATTCGACCGCGAGTGCGCAATTCCTCGAGGAATTCCGGCGCGACGATCTCGTGGTGCTTTTCGGGAACGTAGCGGAGAGCGTTTTTGAGCGCGACGATCGTTTCGTGCCGGTTGAGGTTGTAGCCCCGCGAGGGCGCGCGCCGGATCCCCTTATCGAACTCCTTCGCTTCGGGCAGTTCGGTCAACTCGACGGTCAGCACTGGGTCGCTCATCGCATCCTCCGGACGGTCATTGTATCGCTCTTCCCGTCTCGGTCCCCGTTGAACCGTTCACGAACATTCGAGTGAACCCGCCTCTTGGAACACGCTTCCCGAGAGGAGCCACCCATCGCATTGTCTGCCCGAGCGGTGTGGGCAGATTGATGAGGCGAACCCAAACAATGCGATAAACGGCACCTCCGCCGCACGTGGGCCGAATCCGAAAGTGCCGACCATCACCGTCAAGCCCCAAGCCCCAAGCCTCAAGCCCCAAGCCCCGTGCGAAACTGAATCTCGAAATGGTTCTCTTTTTTGCAACGAAAAAAGGAAGGGTGCGGCCTTGTTCGAGAGGTCTAAGTTACTCGAGACACATCAGTAACGGACCGTTAAATATCGTTAGCATTTTCCCTTGCAATGGGCTACTATCGCGCCTTGGAGGGCTCGGAACCCGATGATGGCTCTCGACACGGTTGAGGTACGAAAGCAGGTCCGGGTGATCGTCATCGACGGTGGTCACCGGGTTCGTTCTCACCTCAACACCCTTGGCATCCACGTTGGCGATTGGCTGACGGTCGTCGAACGGGCGCCGTTCCGCGGTCCGGTACTGGTCGAGGTCAACGGGACGAGGCTGGCCCTCGGACGTGGTGTCGCCTCCAAGATACAGGTAGAGATCGATGGCGCCGTTGAGAGTCTGACCCAGGCGCAGCGACTGGTCGAGGCCGACAAGACATGAGGTTTGTTCTCGCCGGGCAACCGAATGCCGGCAAAAGCACGATCTTCAACTCGGTCGCGGGCTATCGCTCGGCGACCGCCAACTTCCCCGGCTCGTCCGTAACCTTCTTCACAAGCCGCGCGATGATCCTCGGACGCGAGATCGAGGTGGTCGACCTCCCTGGGATCTACTCGATGATCTCGTCGCAGGAGGATGCCGGTAAGGCCGAAAAATACCTCCTCGAGGAACCCTACGATCTCATCATCAACGTGGTGGACGCCAGCCGGCTCGGGCGCTCACTCGAGCTGACACTGCAATTGCTCGAACTCGAAAAGCCGATGATCGTCGCGCTCAATATGATGGATGAGGCCACCCGTGGCGGCATGGAGGTGGACGCCGAGGCGCTGTCGAAGCAGCTGGGCGTGCCGGTGGTGCCGACGGTGGGACGCCGGGGGCTCGGGTTGAAGGACCTGTTTCGAATCGCCCTTCAGCACGCCCACTCCGGCGAAAAGGCGACACCCATCGCACTCGACCGGGAGGTCGAGGAGGCCGTCGAACAGGTCGTCGCCATCCTCGAGCGCAGTGGATCAGATCTCGGAGTTCCAGGGCGGTTCGCTGGACAGAAGCTGCTCGAGCGAGACCCACATTTCGAAGGGATGGCCTACGGACCCGACCCCGATTTGAAACCCAAGGTCAGGGCTGTCGCGACGGTTCTCCAAAAGGCCCACGGTTGGAGCGCCGACCAGGTGATCTCCGGCAGCCGGCACGCGGTTGCCCACTGTATCGAGGAGGAGGCCGTGACCCACACCCGGCCGAAGGTCGGCTGGAGGGAGTGGGCCGACAGAATTCTCCTCAGCCCGTACTTCGGCGGTCCGGTGATGGTGGCGATTCTCGGTTTTCTCTTTTGGGTGGTTTTCAAAGTAGGGCAGAGACTCGAAGCGCCGTTGGTCGAGATGACCGAGAATCTCCAGGTTCTGCTGGCAGGCGTGCTGCCGCCCGAGACGCTCCTCGGGACCGTCGCCGCCGGCGTCCTGACCGGGATCGCCGGTGGCGTGGCCATCGTCCTGCCCTATCTTCTGCCGTTCCTTGTCGGACTCGCCATTCTCGAAGACACCGGGTATCTGCCGCGCATGGCCTACATTCTCGACAACTTCATGCACCGAATCGGGCTCCATGGCAAGTCGGTCCTACCCCTCATGCTGGGGTACGGGTGTTCGGTGCCTGCCATCATGGCGGCGCGGATCCTGCCCACGCGTGATCGCCGGATCACAGCGGTCCTCGCGTCGTTCATTCCGTGTTCCGCACGGACGGTCGTGATTTTTGGTCTGGTGGCGGCCTACATGGGCCCGTGGTGGGCGCTTTTTATCTACCTGCTGAATCTTTTTCTGGTGGTGCTCCTCGGCAATGTCCTCGCGCGCAACATGAAGGGCGCTCCCCCGGGTTTGATCCTCGAGATTCCCGAGCTTCAGGTGCCCAGCTTCAAGACGCTGGTCGCCAAGACCTGGCTCACCCTCAAGGAATTCATCACCATCGCGTGGCCGCTGCTCGTGGTGTCGTCGGTCATTCTCGGTCTGCTCGAGTGGGCGCACGCCGCAGGTGCAGTCAATGCTCTGCTATCACCTCTGACGGTCACCGTGCTCGGTCTGCCGGCTGCGGTGGGCATGACCCTGATCTTCGGCATCCTCCGCAAGGAACTGACGCTGGTGATGCTGGTCCAGGCGATGGGCACAACCCACCTGAACATGGTCCTCACCGATGGGCAGTTGCTGACGTTCACGCTCTTTGTGGTCTTTTACGTCCCCTGCGTGGCCACGATCGCGGTGATGGCAAAAGAGCTGGGGTGGCGCGATACCGCTCTCGTCTCAGGCTTCTCAATGGTTGTCGCGGTGGTCGTCGGCGTCGCCGGCCGCATCGGCTACGCGTTCTTCACCTGATCACCCACGTCTCTATCTTTCCTCATTCTCCTGTTCGCGCTGTTCGGCCTCGGCCCGTTCAGCGTCATGCACCGCGTATCGGGCGTCGAGGTGGTGGAACAAACCGGATATGGCCTCCGCACTCGGCCTCACCGCCTCATTGCCTCACTGCCACACCGCTTCATGGCCTCAACGATCGGCGTAACGCGTCGGGTCCTCTACGCCCGCTGCCTCAAAGCCATTCAGCCGCAGCACACAAGAGTCGCAACGGCCGCAGGCGAGGCCCTCCGGGCTCGGGTCATAGCACGACCAGGTCAGACCATAGTCGATGCCCAGGGACAGACCTCGTCGGATGATGTCGGCTTTGCTCATGTCGAGGAGGGGAGCGCGGACCCGGAATCGTTCACCGCCTTCGGCGCCGGCGACCGTGGCCAACGCGGCGAGGTTTTCAAACGCCTTCAGGAACGCCGGGCGGCAGTCTGGGTAGCCCGAGTAGTCCACCGCGTTGGCACCGATAAAGAGCTCGCGGGCTCCGACCACCTCGGCCAGACCGAGCAGGAGTGCCAGCAATACCGTATTGCGGGCCGGGACGTAGGTGATGGGGACGTCGGTCGAGTCAGGGTTATTGTCCTTCGGCACCTCGATGTCGTCGGTGAGCGCCGAACCACCGATGGCCCTGAGATCGAGGGTGATGATCCGGTGCGAGGCGGCGCCGAGGGCGGAGGCCACGCTGGATGCTGCGTCGATTTCGATTCGATGGCGCTGTCCGTAGTCAACCGTCAGACAGTGGCACTCCAGCTCCTCTGATTGAGCGATCGCCAACACGGTTGTCGAATCGAGACCACCTGATAATAGAATCACAGCACGGGCAGGGTCAGTCATGGGGTCATTGTTGCAGGTGATTTCGAAATTAGGAATTAGGAATTGGGAATTTCGTACACACCCACTCAACTAGCGACCGGCTTCGTTCTATCTGGGAAGGTTGGGCCGGACTTCCTTATTCCTAATTCCACATTCCTCATTCGCGGAGCGGCATCAGCCGGCTTTGCGGCGCGCCTGTTCCCACAGCTGGGCGACGGTTTCGTCGTCGGGCGCCGGGACGGCGGCGGCCTTTTGGCAGATCTCGTTGCGCAAGGTCCCCATGCGTGCGGCCATCTCGGTGACCCGAGATGAAATCGTTGAGTCGGTCGCGGCAAGCTCGCTGAGGTGTTCGACGATGTCATCCAAACGGTCAAAGGCCTTGCACACGAGGACGCCGTGGTTGCGTGCTGCGAGCGCGAGAGCCACTCTCTCGGGGAGATCGCCCCATTCGTCGAGAGCACCCATCTCGATGTCGTCCGACAACACGACCGGCGAGCCTGGGAGGGAGGCGGCCATCTCGACCACCGTGCGCGATAGCGACGCAGGTCGTTCGCCGTCGCCGAGGCCAGGAACCACGACGTGGGCCATCATCACCGCCGGAAAGACCGGGCCCAGCATTTCAAAGACGCTGATCTGGCGGGCGAGCTCCGCCTCGGCGAGATCGAGAACGGGCAGATCGACGTGGGTGTCGGCCGGAACCCAGCCAAGGCCTGGAAAGTGCTTGCTGCAGCCCGTCACCCCCCATGTCGCCAGACCGTCGTTGAACAGGCCGGCGAGCACCACGAGGCGTTCCGGGTCGTCGCTCAAACACCGGCCCTGCCCGCCGAGACATCCGCCTGGGCAGTCGAGGTCGACCACCGGCGCCAGATCGAGCTGGATGCCGAGCCGGCGGCAGGCGGCACCGGCGGCCTCACCAAGGGCGAGCACTGCTCGGCGCCCTGCTTTACCAGCCGCAGCCGGTGTCGGCAGGTCGCCCCACAGACCGCTGAAGCGGTTGACGATACCGCCTTCGAGGTCGGCTGCCACAAAGGGTGGCGTCTCGAGCTCTCGCAGCTGTTCCACCAGGAATCTGGTCTGTTCCGCCGACTCGATGTTTCGGGAAAAAAGGACGATACCTGCAGGCTGCACCCTTTCGAGAACGTCACGGTCTATGGTGCTGAGCTCGCAGCCGGGGACTCCGACGACGAGGGGCATGACGTCAATCGTTCGCATACGTGCTCCGCGGCCCGCAGGCCGGAAGGCTGATTTCAGACGTCGCCATCGATCTTTTTCTTGAGGTCGGCAAGCAAGTTGATGGCTTCTATTGGTGTCATGCTTTCCAGGTCGAGGCGGCCGATTCGTTCGCTGATCTCGTTCGAAGCCGATCTGAAGAGATCGAGCTGATTCAGCCGGTTCCCGTCGGCCCCCGCGGGCGAGTGCATCGCGGGGTTGCCCGTCACGTTGAGCTCGTGCCGTTCGATATTGGTGAGAATGTCTGCCGCCCGATTGCACACCTCATCTGGTACGCCCGCCAGGCGCGCCACGTGGATGCCGTAGGAGTGGTCCGCCGTGCCATCGACGACGCGATGGAGAAAGAGGATTGAGCCCTTCCACTCCTTGACAGCCATGGACCGATTGGCAAGGCGGGGCAACATCTTGGCAAGGTCTGTCAGCTCGTGGTAGTGGGTGGCGAACAAAACCAGGGCGGCGTGCTCCGGTCGGTCGTGGAGGTATTCGACGATCGCCCACGCCAACGACAGTCCGTCAAAGGTGGCAGTGCCGCGCCCCACTTCGTCGAGTATGACCAGGGAACGTGGCGTGGCGTGATGCAGGATGTTGGCGGTCTCGGTCATCTCCACCATGAATGTGGACTCGCCGCGAGCGAGCATGTCCGACGCTCCAACGCGGGTGAAGATGCGGTCAGTGAGACCGATCACAGCTTCGGAGGCCGGTACGAAGGACCCCGCGTGAGCCATGAGCGTGATCAGAGCGCACTGGCGCAGGTAGGTGGACTTGCCGCCCATGTTTGGACCGGTGAGGAGGACGATCTGGGTCGCTACCGGATCGAGGCGGGTGTCGTTCGGAATAAATGGCGGGTCGCGCTGCAGTTCTTCCAGAACCGGGTGCCGCCCCTCGATGATGGCCAATCCAATCTCGTCCGTCATGGCGGGTCGACAGTAGCTCCACCGTCGTGCGCGGTCGGCGAATGTCGAGTGCACATCGAGACAGGCGACGGCCGTGGCGGTTGCCGTGATCCGCTTGGCGTGCGCCGTAAGTTCGTCAAGCAGACCCTGGTATAACAGCCGATCGCGGGCCGTGGCGAGCTCCTCGGCCGCCAGGATGCGCCCCTCGAGCTCCTTGAGTTCGGGGGTGATGAAGCGTTCGGCGTTGGTCAGGGTCTGGCGCCGTTCGTAGTTTTCGGGGATGCGGTCGAGTTTGGCCTTGCTGACCTCGATGAAATAGCCGAAGACCTTGTTGTACCGCACCTTGAGCGAGCCGATTCCGGTGCGGGCCCTCTCCTCGGTCTCGATGCCCGCCAACATCTCCTTGCCACCGTGGGCGAGAGCGCGTTGTTCGTCGAGTTCGGCGTCCCACCCACCGGCGATGACGCCGGCGCCGGGGATTTGCGCAGGCTCGGCCGCGAGCCGTTGATGCAGGATCTCTGCGAGATCGGTCATCGGATCGAGGGAGCCGGCGTGGTGCCGGAGCAGGGAAGACGTGGCGCTGCGCGCCGTCTCGAGCACCTTCGGCAGGAGATCGAGACCGGCGCGGAGGCCGTGCAGTTCGCGCGGAGTCGCCAGACCGAGCCCGACCCTGGCGGCCAGGCGCTCGAGATCGGGCAGGTTCTCCAGAGAGGTCCGCAGGTCCTGGAGAAGCGCGGTGTTGTCGACCAACTCGGCGACCGCACGGTGACGTTCGCTGATCTCCTCGAGGTCGATACTCGGCCGAACCAGGCGGTCGCGGAGGAGCCGCGAACCCATCCGGGTGCGGGTTCGATCGAGGACGTCAATCAATGATCCGCGCCGCGTCCCGTCGGCGGCACGTTCCACTTCGAGGTTTCTGAGGCTTGCGCGGTCGATGACGAGGCTTTCGCCGCCCTCGCGGCACCGGAAGGCGGTGATGTGGTTCAGCGCCCCCTTCTGAGTGTGCTCGACATAGCCTAGGAGGGCGCCGGCCATGCCCACCAGAGGCTCGCCCGAATCGAGCCCGAAGCCGCGCAGCGATCCGACGCCGAGGACCCTCCGCAGCCGCTGTTCGCCGGCGGAGGGTGAGAAGGTGTCGGGTGGGATCGGCGTCACCGCCGGCTGGGGCACTTCTGGGGGCCACACGGCGCGCCACCCGTCCCAATCTTCGGTGACCAGGATTTCGCGCGGCCGAAGCCTCGCAAGGTGCTCGGTGAGCACCTGCGGGTCGCTCACCCGGACGCCCTCGAAGGTCCCGGTACTGAGTTCGATCCACGCCAGGGCGGCAGCCTCGTCGTCACCGCCGAATGCGGCCAGGAAACAGTGTTCCGAACCGTCGAGCAATTCGGTGTCGGAGATCGTGCCCGGGGTGTGGGTGCGGATGATCTCACGGCGGACCAGACCTTTGGCGGTGGCGGGGTCCTCGACCTGTTCCGCCACGGCGACTCTGAATCCGGCGTTGAGCAGCTTGCCCAGATACCCTTCGAACGCGTGGTGGGGCACGCCGCACATCGGCGCGTCGACCGAGTCGTTTTGCCGGCGGCGGGTCAGGGTGATTCCGAGCACCGGGGCTGCGATCTGAGCGTCCTCGAAAAAGAGCTCGTAGAAGTCGCCCATGCGGTACAGCAGAAGGGCGGTCCCAGCCTGCTCTTTGAGTTCGAAGTACTGCCGCAGCATGGGGGTCATCTTCACGGGGTGGTCTCCTGCTGCCATGGTTCAGCCGGTGATCGGCGGGAACTCCACCAGGACCCGCCACACAGCGTTGTTGAGTTGTTTCTGTGGTTCGACGGCAGTCACCTTGAATTCCGCCACCTGCCCAATCCAGAGGGCCTCCGAGGTTCTTGGATCGAGCATCGTGATGGTGAGCGAGCCGCTCGGCGTCGAGCCACCGTACGACCTGGCCATGGGGTCCGCTCCACCGCCCTTCGGCACGGTCTGCGCCGAGGAATTTCCCCGGAACACGAGCTCAAAGGCGACCCGGAAGTCCGGTGTGCCGTCCTCGATGCGGGTGAAGCCGCGCTCGGTGAGTTCATCGACGATTTCACTCTGAAGCAGCTGCTGGTACCTCGGGTACTGAGCGCCGGTGGCGCTTTTTGGCTCGACGGATGCAAAGCGAAAGGTCTTCCACTCGTGAAAGGCGGTGGTCTTGCTGTACTCCGTTCGGACCGGGAGGTCTTTAGCGGACGTGCTGCAACCGGCCACGGCCAGCGCAATAGCAAGTGTCAGAATGGTCTTTCGACCGCCCATCATCATCCTCCGTGTCGAGCGGGCCGTCCATTTTTGGGGCCAGCCTCAGCGAGTGCTGTCGAGAACTCGAGAATCCGCGATCTCGCTTCGGGAGTCAAGGTCGGCGGTCTTTCATTTCTTGCCCCCGCGGACCCACCACTGCGACCCGCGGTCGAACCACCACGAGGCAGAGTCGCCGTCGAGAATGCGTTGGGCCAGGTGTTGAGCGTTCTCCGTTCGCAGCCGGCGCAGGACAAATGGCGTCCAGTCCGAGGCTCCGGAGTTGCCCTGTTCGAGTTGTTCCTTGAGCGCCAGCAGCATCTCCAACTGGTCGGCATCGTGGGCGACGATGGACTCGGCGGTCTTCTCGGCGCGATACTCCGCCAGCAATGCGCGGAGTTCGTCCGCAAAGGGCAGCCCGGCGCTCATGTCATCTGCAGCGCGCTCTTCGTCTGCTGTGACGTACTTTTGGTTGACGTAATTGAGGTCGCCTGTGCGTGCTTCGGGAAGGTCGTGCACCAGGGCCAGCCGCAACACGTGGTCGGCGTCGACGCCATCCTCCATGCGAGCCAGCACAAAGGCGATCATGGCAACCCGAAAGACGTGTTCGGCAACCGACTCCGACCCGGAGCCCAAAAACTGCCACCCCGACCGCGGTGTCCGTTTGAGCATCCCAACTTCGAACAGAAACTCGACAATTCGATCCACTGCGCCCCCTTTGTTGCCAAGTGTAGCCGTTCCTCGCATAAGCCAACCGTTCTCGAGCGGTCGAGTGAACCTGCCTTTCAGAAGGCGGTTGCTCGAGAGGAGCCACCTTTAGCATTGTCTGCCCGAGACGTCCGGTGGGTCTTTTGAGGAGAGAGGCGTCAAACAATGCAAAAAATGGCACCTCCGCCGTACGCGGCTCTTTTCCGCAGGCGGTTGAGCGGCATGCGGCATTTTTGTGGTGCGGCAGTCCCGGCTGCACGTGCGGGCGGGACGCCCGCACCACAACTCGCTACTGAATATGCGACTTCGCCGAAGGAGAGTAGGATCCAATAGCAGACTTCCGAGATCTGCGTTCATCTGCGCTATCTGCGGTTTCTCCGCTCGGGCGCATGGAATTCAGAATTCCGAACTCCGAATTCTTCCGATCAGCCCCCCTGGAACCGTCTCTGTGATCTCGGTCGGGACGACGCGGTTCATCAAGTCCTCGTCAGGCGGGGTCTGGGTGGTCACCCGGACATAGTTCGGCGTCAGCCCACTCCAACGCAGGGTGTCCCCGAGGTCTTCAGCGGATTCCCACAGGACGTCGGTCCGGCGGCCGACGAGCCTCGAGTTGAATTGCTCCTCGAGTACGGCGCCGAGGACATGCATGCGGCGACTCCGTTCTTGAGCCACCGGGCCCGGGATCTGTCCAGGCATGCGGGCGGCGAGCGTGCCATCTCGCCGCGAGTAGCGAAAGATATGGAGGCGCGAAAAGGCCATCTCTTCGACAAAGGAAATGGATGCCTCGAACTCGGCTTCATTCTCGCCCGGGAAACCGACGATGAGGTCCGTCGAGATGGCGAGATCCGGGTCGATTCTCCTGGCGTGGGTTACCAGATGCGAAAACTCTTTGCGGCTTGTGCGCCTCGCCATTCGCTTGAGGGTGGCGTCGCAACCGCTTTGCAGCGGCAGGTGGAGGTGGCGGAGCAATCGGGAGTCGGTGAATACCTCGAAGAACTCGGCGTCGAGATCCCATGGTTCCAGTGAAGACAGCCGCAGCCTCTGGAGAGGGGTGGAGGTGAGAATGGCCTCAATGAGGTGTCTGAGTCCGCGGCGGTCGCCGATGTCGTGGCCATAGGAACCGAGGTGGACGCCGCTCAAGACGACCTCGCGGTAGCCGCGAGCCACGAGATCCCGGATCTCTTCGAGGAGCCGGCTTTTCGGCACGCTGCGTCCGGCCCCGCGGGCGATGGTGGTGACGCAGAATGTGCAACGGTTGTCGCAGCCGTCCTGGACCTTGAGGAATGCACGTGTTCGCATGCCTTCGCCCGGTGCATAGATAGTGGTTTCGTCGAGGTCGGGGTCTGGCTCGTGGAGCAGACCGCGGGCGTCGGCGATCTCGAGGAGCCGGTCCTTGTCGGCATTGCCGACCACGAGGTCGACGCCTGCCTCGACGGCAGCTTGCGGTGCGAGCTCGACATCGCACCCGGTGGCAATGACCGCGGCATCGGGGTTGCTCCGTTTGATCTGGCGGATGAGTTGGCGGCTCTTCTTGGAGGCGATCGATGTCACGGTGCAGGTGTTGAGAATGCAAAGGTCGGCGAGCTCGCCCGGACCGACTACCCGGTGCCCCGCCGACGCCAGCGTTCGTGCCAACGCCTCGATTTCGCCTACGTTGAGGCGGCATCCAACCGATTCAAGTCTGACCCGCACCTTGTCTCCTCAGCAGCTGCGCCGGGCGGTCAGCCGTTGATGAGGCCTCTGATCTTCTCGCGGATCTTCGCCTTCTCCTCTTCAATATACCGCTCGTAGTTGAGGACGTGGCCGTCGCGGATGATGAACATGATCGGGTTGTGGTGAACGTCGCCGTAATCGTTGAATTGGATGATACCGGTGACGCCGGGGAACTCCTTGATGCCGTAGGCGAGGGTCTTGCGGATATCGGAGGTGGAGAAGGTCTTGGCCTCGCCCGCAACCCAGGTCACGACCCGCATGGCGTCGTATGCGTGGGCCGCATAGATGTCAGGGTCCGTTCCAAACCGCTGCCGGTACGCTGCGACAAAATCCTGTGCGAGCTGGCCCTCGGACTTGACGTCAAAGGCGGGCTGCGGAAAGAAGATACCTTCCACCACTTCCGGATAGGATTCGACGATCTGATTCGTGTAAAAGGCCGAGGTCGCGCAGATCAATCCGCTGTAACCCTTTCCCCGGAGGTGCCGCAGGACTTTGATCGTGCTGTCACCATATCCGATGATGTAGACCGCCGAGGGTCTGGCCGCGGCGAGGAGATCGCTCGATTCCACCTCCCAGTTCGGTCCATCGGCGAGAACCCGTCCGACGATCTTGCCTCCCATGGCCTGTTCGTAGACCTGGCGGAACGGAGGCTCGATGCCTCGCGCCTGTGCCGAGTCTTCGGCATAGATCAAGACGGTTGTTTTGTCCTGGTCGTCGTACAGGAACCGGCCGGCTCGACGGCCTTCGAGCTCATCTGAAGAAAAGATCCTGAAAAACCTTCGCGACTCCTTGGTTAACGACGGATCTGACGCGGATGGCGAGACCGCAATGACGTCGGCCTCGTCGAGCACGGGGAGCAGGGCGTGCGCGGTGTCGCTGGTGGTGCCTGCAACCACGATTCTGGCGCCTTCTCCGGCCATTCGTCGCAGTTCGACTGCGCCAGTTTCGGGATCAGAAGCGGTATCTCCCCAGACGACTTTGAAGCCCTTCGGGACGGTACCCTTGCCTTCTTCGAGGGCAAGGTCGATGCCGTTCTTCATGGACTCACCATAACTGGAAGCCGAGCCTGTCGTCGGCAGAAGGACGCCGACCACCGGGGGGCTACTGCACGCTGCCAGGAGCGTGACGGCAGTCAAGATCGACAGCGTCTTTGCCAGGGATGTCAGGGATTTCACGGCTCAACCTCCAGGTCGCATCGGTGATCGCCGGGTGACATCATACAGAATCCTGGGTCGTGGGAGAGGAATAATCGTGTTAGGGGAGCAACGGAGCCGGAATGCAGAGGAGCAGGGGAGCAGGGGAGACGCGCTCCAAATCATGTTCGAATACAAAAGACTGTCATTTCGACCGAGCGATAGTCACGGCGAAGTCCGGAGGACGAAGCCGGAAGCGAGTGGAGAAATCTGTGCCGGCTCCCTTTCTCCCTTTCCCCCCTGCTCAATTGACCGGGGGAAACGTCTGGAGAATTCGCGTGACTCTCTTGTCGACCTTTTCGTACGACGGGTTCATTTTGGAGAAGGCCCCAGCGCCAACGCCCCTCCAAACCAGATTGCGGCTCTTCCGGTCGATAACATCGATGACCAGGGTGCCTTCGGGATAGCTGTTGACATAGGTCACGCCTCCGCCCCAATAGGGCCTGCGATAACCGTACCAGCCGCCTCCGTTGACGGTGACCCGCTTTCGAACAGCCGTGTAGAAGGTGACCAGGAGGTCTGCTTCTCGAGGGGTAGTCGGTGTAAAGCCCTTGCCCTCCAGTGAGGTTTCCATGGAGGAGGCGATCCGACGATCGACGAGCTCGCTCATCTGCGGCCCGCGCCGTTCCTTTGCGGGGCGTTCGAATAACGCGAACGAGTTGAAGGAACTGAAATCCACCTGCGAGTCGTGGTCCGCCCTGACCGTCATGGTGGAGCATGCCGTCGAGAGGGCAGCAATTGAAACAGACAGAAGGATGGTCACGATTGATCGCATGGGCGCCTCCTTACAGCGTTGGACGCAGAGGACACGAAAGAGTTGTCAATTGGAATTCGGAACCACCAACCACCGGATCATCTCGCCGGGAAGTCCGAAAGCACCCGGTTCATGGCCTGCTCGATTTTTTCATCGCTCGAGCTCTTCTTTGACAGCGCGCTGGTGATGACGCCCCGCCACACGAGTTGGTTTTGCTTGCGGTCGATGATGTCGACGATGATCGTCCCCTCGAGATAGGTCGAGACGGTGGTCATGTTCCACCCGGGCCAATAGCCATAGCCGTAGCCCCATCTCGGGCCGTATCCCCAGCCGTAGCCCCAACCGCCGTTGTACATCCTCAACTGTGAGCTGAGTGAGGTGTAGTACGCCACTTCCAGGTCGGCCACGCCGGGGCCTGCCTGGCTGTATCCTTTGGCGACGAGACCGTCGTCCAACGCCCGCCGAATACGTCCGTCGACGATCTGGCTGGCGCCATGGGTCGGGGGTCGATCGGGCTCAGAGGCCGCGTACCACGAAAAGGTGGAGTAGCTGCTGAAATCGGCCTGGGAATCACGGTCGGAGTTGACCCGTGTCGAGGAGCACGAGACTGCAGACAGGACTGCGACGGCAACGAGCGTGGTTTTGACGAATCGCATGTGACTCTTCTCCTTCGTAGCCAGAATTGGATGCAGGATTCGCGCCAAAAGGCCGAACGGCATCGACAACCTTGATCTACGGCAGTGAGAGCGCGAGTCAGTGCTTACGGAAGATCTGGGTCAGTTGCTCACGGGTGTGTGACGCCGCGACTTTTTGGATCTCTCCCATCGCCGATGGTCTTTCGTGGCCGGAAGTTTGCTTCATCCTGCCCGAGCGCTCCTTGTTGATCTCGGTCGCCCATTTTTCGATGCCTTTGAGGGTCTCATGGCGGGTGAGGCGGCCGACGAGCTTTTCGCCGTCCATCACGGGAAGACACGAAAAATTGACCTCGAGAAAGGCCCGGGCCGCCGTGAGAAGGTCCATATCAGGTGTCACCGTGACCTCGAGAGGGGACATGTAGTTGCCCACCGGCCCTCCCGCGCGCTGGTCGTAGGCCCAGTCGATGATGGTTCGCAAGACGTCTTTCTCGCTCAGGAGTCCGACCACGATCCCGTCTTCATCGACAACCGGGGACGCTGTAAACGACGATCGGGCCACCGTGCTCATACAGTCCGCCATCTCATCCGTGACCCTGAACGTCTGGTCCGCCTTTTTCATGATGTCTTTTACGATCGGTGTCTTTGCCACGGGCGTCACCTCCCGACGTGGATGGGACCGTTTTCCACAGCTTATCACCGCGCGGCCCGGTTGTGTCGTCCCGCGAGCAGGATCGGCGCAAACCTCGATTCAGGGCACCGGAATTGCCTCCCTGGTTTCGCGGACTTGACGACCTTGGTATTCTCTCTGCGCTTGTTTGCCGTTTTTGGTTGAAACGAGCGGAAAAGAGCAGTGTATGGCAGTACACGTGATCAAGAAGGGGCTCAACCTTCCCATCACCGGTGCCCCGGCACAAAGCGTTTTTGACGCACCGGCTGTGTCGAACGTTGCCATCCTCGCCAGGGACTATGCGTTCATGAAGCCGCGGATGCACGTCCAGGAAGGGGATCGAGTCACACGGGGCCAACTTTTGTTTGAAGACCGCAAGACCGAGGGCGTAATGATCACTGCTCCCGGTGCCGGTTCCGTTACAGCCATCAACCGCGGTGCGCGGCGGGCCCTGCGATCGGTTGTCATCGAGTTGACGGCTTCCGAACGCGATGGGCAACCGGTCGATGGCGATTTTTGCCAGTTCTCCTCGTTCACGGGGGCTGCGGTCCCAGACCTCGATCGACAGGCTGTTCGGGATCTGTTGGTCGAATCGGGGCTGTGGACGGCCCTCCGCAGGCGACCATTTTCGAATGTGCCCTCGCCGAGCGAATCCTGCCGTTCGATCTTCGTCACCGCCGTCAACACTGATCCGCTCGGGGTTGACCCGGAGGTGGCCCTTGAAGGACGGATGGAGGACTTCAAACGCGGGCTCTGGGCGCTGTCCCACCTGACCGACGGGCCGGTCTTTCTGTGCCGGGCGCCCGGTTCGAAGATCGAGGCCGGCGATGCGCCGCGGGTCAGGATCGAGGAGTTTGCTGGGAAGCACCCAGCTGGACTCGTCGGCACCCACATCCATCTGCTGGATCCCGTAAGCCGCGCCAATGTCGTGTGGCACGTCGGCACCCAGGACGTGGCGGCGATCGGTGAGTTGTTTGCCACCGGGAAACTTCCGGTGAAACGAGTTGTTTCCCTGGCAGGGCCACTGGTGCAGCAGCCTCGTCTGTTGGCAACACGGCTCGGCGTGGCGACCATGCCGCTCGTAGCTGGCCAGTTGTATCCCGGGGAGGCGAGAGTGATTTCCGGTTCCGTGCTCTACGGGCACCGCGCCATGAGCGAGGCCGGCGGGTTCCTCGGTCGATATTCGACCGAGATCTCCTGTTTGGCCGAGGATCACCGCCGCCGCTTCCTGGGGTGGTTGTGGCCCGGGCGGGATATGTTTTCCACCACCCGCGCCTACGCCTCTGCGCTGAGACCGAAATCAACGCGATACGATTTCACGACCTCCGCCCAGGGCGGTCACCGTGCGATGGTTCCCATTGGGCTCTTCGAAAGGGTGATGCCTCTGGACATCATGCCGACGTTTCTTCTGCGTGCGCTGCTGGTGAATGATGTGGCCCTCGGCTGTCTCGAACTCGATGAGGAAGATCTCGCGCTGTGTTCGTTCGTGAGCCCGGGTAAGGAAGACTACGCCCCGGCCCTGCGAAGAAACCTGCTCGAGATCTGGAAGGAGGGATGATGTCGATCCTCCGCCGATTCCTCGACGCAACTCAGGAACGATTCCAATCGGGCGGCAAGCTCGATCGCCTGTACCCGCTCTTCGAAGCTGTCGATACCATCTTCTACACCCCGGGCAAAGTCACGACGGGTGCGACTCACGTGCGCGCGGCGCTCGACCTCAAACGCATGATGACGGTGGTCGTGGCCGGGTTGGTGCCGATCGTGTTCTTTGCGATGTACAACACCGGCCTCCAGGCTGCGCGGGCGATCGCGGCCGGGGCCCAGCCGCTCGACACCTGGCAGACCAGCCTCTTTCAGGCCATGGGTTTCACCTTCACGACGGGCTTCTGGTCGTGCTTCGTCTACGGCGCGCTCTACTTCCTACCGGTCTTTGTCATGACGTTCGCTGCCGGCGGCACCGTTGAGGTGATCTTTGCCTGTGTGCGTGGCCATGAGATCAACGAGGGCTTCTTCGTGACCGGTTTCCTTTTGCCATTGACTCTGCCTCCTACCATTCCGCTGTGGCAGGTCGCCTCGGGGGCCATCTTCGGGGTGCTGATCGGCAAGGAGGTCTTCGGCGGCACTGGGATGAACATCCTCAACCCGGCACTCACAGCACGGGCCTTTCTGTTCTTCGCCTACCCGGCCGAGATCTCCGGAGACAAGCCATGGATTGCGGCCGACTTTGTCGGAGTCGACGGTTTTTCGGGTGCCACCTGGTTGTCGAGAGCTGCCGCCGACGGTGTCGGAGCGCTCGGCGAAATGGGCAACGGGCTGTGGTGGGACGCCTTTCTCGGTTTTATCCCGGGATCGATGGGCGAAACCTCGGCTCTGTTGTGTCTGGTCGGGGCCGCGCTGCTCATCTTCACTCAGATCGGTTCGTGGCGAACGATGCTCGGAGTGACTGTGGGCACAGTCGTCATGGCGACCATTCTCAACGCCGCGGGCTCGGAGACCAACCCCTTCTTCGGTGTGCCGTTCTGGTGGCACATGGTGCTGGGAGGCTGGGCCTTCGGCGCAGTTTTCATGGCCACCGACCCGGTATCGTCGGCCTTTACCGAGAAGGGCAAGCTTTACTACGGCCTCGGCATCGGTGTCATGGTCATCCTGGTTCGGGTCGTCAACCCCGCCTATCCCGAGGGGATGATGCTGGCGATTCTCTTCATGAACATGTTCGCGCCGTTGATCGACCATTTCGTCGTGCAGGCGAACATCAAACGGAGGTTAGCTCGCAATGCGGCAGTACAGTAACGCGTACATCATCGGTTTTGCCACCGCGGTGTGCCTGGTCTGCTCGATCGTGGTTTCAACCTCCGCGGTTGCCCTCAGAGAGCGCCAGGACCGCAACAAGGTTTTGGACCGCCAGACAAAGGTCCTGGTGGTCGCCGGGCTCCTCGAGGAGGGCCAGGCGGCGACCGCCGAACAGGTCGAAGGTCTCTTTGTCGAAAACATCCTCATCCGTGCGGTGGATCTTGCGAGCGGAAGCTACGACGACTCGGTGGATGTCGCGACTTTTGACCAGCGGAAAGCCGCGAAGGACCCGGCAGCGAGCCGCGTCGCTCCGGCCAACAACGCCGGGATCACCCGCCTGCCTGAGACCGCCCTGGTGTACCAGAAGGTCGACGGCGACGAGGTCGAGATGCTGATCTTGCCGATCGAAGGAAAAGGCCTGTGGTCCACGTTGTACGGTTTCATCGCGCTCGCACCGGACACCACGACAGTCGAGGGCATCACCTTCTATGAGCACGGTGAAACTCCGGGCCTCGGTGGAGAGGTCGACAACCCCGCGTGGAAAGAGCTGTGGCAAGGGCGTCAGGCCTACAACGAAACATTCGAGCCCGTCCTCTCCGTCATCAAGGGAGCGGCGGGACCTGCGACCGATGATCCCTATCGGGTTGACGGGCTCTCGGGCGCGACCCTCACGGCTCGAGGCGTCAGCCACCTGGTTCAGTTCTGGCTTGGGGACGATGGTTTTTCGCCCTATCTTGAGCAGTTCAGAACTCAAGGGAGTTCGTCATGAACGCCAAACAAAGGGGCGCTCTTCTCGATCCGTTGTTCAACGACAACCCGATCGCCGCCCAGGTCCTCGGCATCTGTTCGGCACTTGCGGTCACTACCAAGCTCGAGACTTCGGTGGTGATGTCAATTGCGGTTATCGCGGTTCTCTCGTTCTCGAACCTCACCGTGTCGTTGATTCGCAACATGATTCCGCCTTCGATTCGGATCATCGTCCAGTTGACGATCATCGCGTCGCTGGTGATCGTCACCGACCAGATCCTCCAGGCCTTTGTCTACGACATCTCCAAACAGCTGTCGGTCTTTGTCGGGCTGATCATTACAAACTGCATCGTGATGGGTCGCGCCGAGGCGTTCGCCATGCAGAACCCTCCGCTGGACAGTTTGCTCGATGGTCTCGGCAACGGTCTGGGCTACAGCGTGGTCCTGATCGCGGTTGGCTTCTTCCGAGAACTGATCGGAGCGGGGAAGCTCTTCGGCTACCAGGTTCTGCCGTTGGTGACCGATGGCGGCTGGTACCAACCGAACGGCCTTTTCGTGCTGGCGCCCGGCGCATTTTTTCTGATCGGCGTGTTTATCTGGCTCCTCCGTACCTGGAAGCCGGAACTGCAGGAGGACTGAGATGCTCGAACACTACCTCAGCCTCGCGGTCAAAGCGATTTTCGTCGAGAACATGGCTCTGGCCTTCTTCCTGGGCATGTGCTCGTTCCTCGCCGTGTCGAAAAGGGTCGACACCGCCTTGGGTCTCGGCGCCGCAGTGACGTTCGTTCTCACCGTGACGACGCCGCTGAATACCGTGCTGTACAACTATCTGCTCAAAGAGGGGGCCCTCACCTGGATCAATCCGGCGTGGGCAGGCATCGACCTCAGCTTCGTGAGATTCCTGGTGTTTATCGGGTCCATCGCGGCGACCGTTCAGGTGGTGGAGATGGCGATGGACAGGTACGCTCCCAGGCTCTACTCCGCCCTCGGCGTTTTCCTTCCCCTCATCGCGGTCAACTGCGCCATTCTCGGAGCCTCGCTCTTCATGGTCGAACGCGATTACACCATGGGCGAAAGCACGGTGTTCGGGCTCGGTTCCGGAATCGGCTTCTGGCTCGCCATCGTCGCGTTGGCCGCAATTCGGGAAAAGATGCGCTATTCGAACGTGCCGCCGGCCCTGCGCGGCCTCGGGATCACCTTCCTGGTGACCGGGCTGATGGCCATCGGTTTCATGGCCTTTGCGGGCATCCAGTTGTAGGTGGGTATTTCGATGCTGACAATCATCCTCGGAGTGACCGTATTCGTCATCGTCATTGTCGCCCTCGTGGTGGCGCTGATGTTCGCCAAATCGAAGTTGGTGCCTTCGGCCGACGTCACGATCACGGTGAACGACGATCCCGACAAAGCCATCATCACACCGGCGGGTAATACCCTGCTCAACACGTTAGGGGCACAGAAGATCTTCATCCCGTCGGCGTGCGGGGGCAAGGGCACCTGCGGGGTGTGCAAGGTGCGCGTCTTTGAGGGGGGAGGCGCCTTGCTGCCGACCGAAACCTCGCACGTGAATCGCGGCGAGGCCCGCGAAGGCGTCCGTCTCTCGTGTCAGGTCAAAGTCAAGCAGGATATGAAGATCGAGATCGATCCCGAGATCTTCAACGTTCGCAAGTGGACCTGCCGGGTGCGTTCCAACCACAACGTGGCGACCTTTATCAAGGAATTGGTCCTCGAACTGCCGGAGGGTGAGGATGTCCCGTTCCGTGCGGGCGGCTATATCCAGATCGAATGCCCGCCGCACGTCGTCAAGTACGCCGATTTCGATATCGAAGAGGAGTATCGGGGCGACTGGGACAAGTTCAATATGTGGCAGTTCGTGTCAAAGGTGGACGAGCCGCTGACCCGGGCCTACTCCATGGCGAGCTATCCATTGGAGAAGGACCTCATCATGCTCAACGTCCGCATCGCTTCGCCGCCACCGAACATGCCGGATGTCCCTCCCGGCAAGATGTCGTCCTACATCTTCGGCCTCAAACCGGGAGACGAGGTGACGATCTCGGGACCATTCGGCGAGTTCTACGCACGCGAAACAGGCAACGAGATGGTCTTCATCGGTGGCGGCGCGGGTATGGCTCCCATGCGGTCGCATATCTTCGATCAGTTCCGTCGCATCCACACCGACCGCAAGGTTTCGTTCTGGTACGGAGCGCGTAGCAAGCGCGAGGCCTTCTACCGGGAAGACTTTGACGAAATCAATTCGGAAAACGAAAATTTCGATTGGCACCTCGCCCTCTCTGATCCCCTCCCTGAGGATGATTGGAACGGGGACACCGGTTTTATTCACCAGGTGGTTTTTGAAAAATATTTGAAGGACCATCCCGCGCCCGAGGACGTTGAGTACTACATGTGCGGGCCGCCAATGATGAACCAGGCGTGCATCAACATGCTGCTCGATCTCGGAGTCGAGCCTGAAAACATCATGCTCGACGATTTCGGAGAGTAGCCAGGGGTTGAATCGTCTCCGGCCGGACGACAGGGAGGATTGATGCCATCTCACAGTGGGCCTCCGCCGCTGCGCCGCCTGATCGTGCCGGGCCTTTTTGTGGCGGCACTTTTTGCTGTCGTCATCTTTCGTCAACCTGGCGGCGCGGTGCTGCACGAGAGGGTATTGACCGGTTCCTCGATGGGGACCTCCTACATGGTGAAGGTCGTGGTCGGCGATGACGACGGAGCCGTCGGAGACCGCCTCTCTGTCATGATCGAAAACGTCCTGACCGACGTCGACCACGCCATGTCGACCTATATCGAGAGTTCCGAGGTCACGGTGTTCAACCGGCAGGGCGCGGGAGACATCGCCGTCTCTGATGCCCTGCTGGAGGTCGTTGGAGAGGCCCAGCGCGTCGCGCGGTTGTCGGGCGGTGCGTTTGATATCACGGTCGGGCCGCTGGTCGATGCGTGGGGGTTTGGCCCGCGGGGCGAGACGAACCCACCGAGCGACGAGACCATCGGCGCCTTGTTGGCGATCACAGGTTTTGAACACATCGCCGTCGATCGCGACCGCGGGCGCCTGAGCAAAGGGTCGCCGGAGGTACAGATCGACCTGTCGGCCATCGCCAAGGGTTTTGCGGTCGACAAAGTTGTCGACGCTCTGGTTCATAGCGGCCAGACGGACTTTATGGTTGAAGTTGGCGGAGAGGTTCGTGCCTCAGGGCGTAACGCCGATCGGCGGGTGTGGCGTATCGGTATCGAACGCCCCGACGACGGCGGGCGTTCAGTGCATACGGCGGTCCCCCTGGCGAATCTGGCGCTTGCGACGTCGGGCGACTATCGGAACTTCGTCGTTCGCAATGGGGTGCGGGTGTCGCACACCATCGATCCGCGAATCGGGCGACCGATCTCGCACGATCTCGCCTCGGTATCCGTGATCCACGCCAGCTGCATGACGGCCGATGCCCTGGCCACCGCCCTCGAAGTTCTTGGCCCGGAGGAAGGTGTGGCACTGGCCAGCAGCTACGACATTCCGGCGTTGTTTCTTGTGCGGCTCGAAAACGGCGCCTTCGACGAGCTCCGGTCGCCGATGTGGTCGGCGCTGATCGAGAATGTTGCGAGCGGGGATCGTGTTGACCTGGGTGGGAGTTGATCTATGCAGACCGCCGTCCTGACATTTGCAGTTTTCGTCGTCGTCGTTCTGTTGATGGCAGTCGGCGTCATGGTCACCGGACGCAGCCTTCGCGGGTCGTGCGGCGGCCCGGACTGCGTATGCGAATCGGAAGGCAAGCCGCTCGGCAGTTGTGAGTACGAGGGCGAGAAGCTACCGACGCACACAGTCAGTTCTTAGTTTTGAGTTCTTAGTTCTGAGTGCTCTCGGGTCGGCCGATTCCTTACCCGGAAACTAGGTCAGGGTGCGGCCTGAGACTAAAAACTCAAAGCTCAAAACTCAAAACTCTCCTCTGGATCGACGGGCTACCCGCCTGAAATCAGCTCCTCTGCATCAGCGTCGGGCGGGGTGTCATCGTCGGAGTTATCGAGCCAACCGTCAGGCAGCGCGACCCGTTGGGTGCCGCTGCGCTTGCCTCTCTTGACCAGATGGCCTCGGGCTGGGAAAGCCTCATTGCGGTCGACAGTTGCCAGTTCAGCCTTCAACTCTTCGAGGTTTTTGACCCGCATCAGGCGGTCCCGAAGCCGCGCGCTCGAGTGAAAGCCCCTGGTGTACCAACCTCCGTGCTTGCGAAAGGAGAGCATTGCGGATCGTTCGCCAAACCACTCGACCAGCATTGTGGCGTGCTCAACCATGATATCGGCGACCTCGCCCAGAGACGGTGGACTCTGTTGCGGTCGGCCGCTGAAGGCATCGGCGAGGTCGCGAAAGAGCCAGGGCCGTCCGAGACATCCGCGCCCCACGGCGACCCCGTCGCACCCGGTCTCACGGACCATGCGGAGGGCGTCTCCAGCGACCCAGATGTCACCGTTGCCGATCACGGGAATCGAGGTGACGGCCTGTTTGAGCTCACCGATGGCCTGCCATTTCGCAGTGCCGTCGTAGAGTTGTGCTGCGGTCCGGGCGTGCAGGGTCACCGCAGCGCAACCCTCGGACTCTGCCACACGTCCGGACTCGAGATGGGTGAGGTGGTCGTCGTCGATGCCGATCCGGAACTTGACGGTCACAGGGACCTCTTCAGCCGCAGTGACCGCCGCTCGAACGATTGACTCCAGGAGCCGCGGATGCGCGGGAATCGCGGCCCCGCCGCCCTTGCGGGTGACTTTGCGGACCGGGCAGCCGAAATTGAGATCGAGGTGGTCGATCCGACCTTCGCCGACCAACCGCCGCACAGCTTCGCTCACATAGTGAGGGTCGATACCGTACAGCTGCAGACTTCGCGGCGTCTCGTCGGGCCCGAAGTCGGCCAGCTTGAGGGTCTTTTCCCGTCCTTCCACCAACGGCCGCGCGGTGATCATCTCGCTGATAAACAGTCCGGCGCCAAAGCGCTGACACAGCTTGCGGAACGGGTAGTTCGTGACCCCCGCCATCGGTGCGAGGACAACCGGCGGCGAGACCCCGATCGATCCCACCATGAGCCGTTGCGGCACCACTTCGTCAGCCTTCACGGGAGCCTCTCATAAAAAAACGCCGCGGTGACCGCGGCGTTTCGAGTTCAAATAGGGAATCGGCACTGCTACTTCAGGAGGTTCTCGAGATAGGTCGAAAGGAGCACGACCCCGAAACCCGACGCCCCGACGGGGAAGCCGTTGTGTTCCTTCTCGTTGTAGGCCACGCCGGCAATGTCGAGATGGGCCCACGCAACCTTGTCCGGCACGAACTCGCGGAGGAACGCGCCGGCCGTCACCGCGCCGCCCCAGCGGCTGCCGGCGTTCTTGATGTCGGCCCATTCACTCTTGAGGTACGACAGGTACTCGTCGTACAGGGGAAGCGGCCATACCCTTTCGCCAACCCCTTCACCAAGTTTGCTCAGGGTCTTGATGAGGTCGTCATCGTTCCCCATGATGCCGGCTGCTTCGTGGCCAAGGGCCACCACGCAGGCGCCGGTCAGCGTCGCCAGGTCGATTACGATATCGGGGTTGAAACGCGCCGAGTAGTGGAGGGCGTCGGCGAGGATCAGACGGCCCTCGGCATCGGTGTTGTCCACCTCGACGGTCTTGCCGCTCGCCGTCGTGATGATATCGCCCGGTTTGATCGCCGTGCCGGACGGCATGTTCTCGACCGTGGGCACCAGGCCGACCACTTTGATCGGCAGGTCGAGGTCAGCGACTGCACGCATGATGCCGACCACGGTCGCCGCTCCGCACATGTCGTACTTCATCCAGCCCATGCCGGCGGATGGTTTGAGCGAGATACCGCCGGAGTCAAACGTCACACCCTTGCCCACCAGGACCACGCTTTTCTTGGGTTTCTTTGGGCGGTGTTCGATGACGACAAGACGCGGCTCTTCGACCGAACCCTGGCTGACGGCGAGAATCCCGCCCATCTTTTCCTTTTGCAGCTCTTTGATACCGAGAATGGTCACCCGCAGACCCTTGATGTCGTCCGCCATTTCCTTGATGGCGAGGGCGAAGGCCTCCGGGGGCAGGTCGTTGCCCGGACGGTTGCCGAGGTCACGGGTCAGCTGCTGGGAGGTGCGCAAGAGGCGGACCCTTTGCAGTTGGGCTTCCAGAACTTCCTCGCTCTCTTTGGCGAGCGGCAGAATATGGAGGCCGTCGATCTTTTCGAACTCGTTCTTCTTCGACTTGAACTGATCGAAGGCGTAATCGGAGATCGACGCCTCGAGCAATGCGAAGAACCTCGAATCAGCCTGGTTGAGGCCGTGGACCCGGACCGGAATGCCGAGACCGATCTGGTATTCCCGGTTCTTCGTGGCCTGACTCATGACCCGAGACAGGGCCTCGCGCAGTCTCGAATGAGTGAGCTTGCGCTCCTCTCCAAGACCGACGAAGGTCACACGGCGTGCCAGATCCAACGGGCATTCGCCCGAGATGATCTCACCCTCCTCACCGCGTGGTGCGAGGGCCTTGGCTTTCGCCCTCAGGGCCTTTTTTTCCTTGGCGGAGAGATCGAGACCGCCCACAGGATCGGTGCCTGTGCACATCAGGAGATAAATACAATCGAGTGGTTCTTCCGGGGCTTCGCGAAACTGGTAAAGGTCTGCCATTGGGTGAGTTCAACCCTCCCTTATATACAACTCGGCCGCGGATTGTAGCACATTCTCAGAATTCGTTCTAAGTAGTTTCTTAATGGCGACTTAATAACTTCGCTTCGAAATTCGGCCGCCTGCAAACAGGAATATAGGCACGAAGGTTGCTAATGGCGCCCCCGGAGGATTCGCTTGGTTCGCCCGTCGATCTCAGTCTGCGCCACCTAGGGGCGACGCGACACCATCTCCGCAGAAACCGGGTGGCGAAGCGGGTTAGACTGCTGCGGTGAAACGGTTGTGTTGGAGTCACGACGACGATCCGCTTGGCCAGACGGCGGACTTCGTCGCAGCAGCGTCTGAAGTGGGGCTTGTGATCGCAGAGTTTGATGGCGGTGGGGACGGATCGGGTCTGTATTGGACGGCCCTCGAACCGTGGACTCGAAGCCGCGCGGTCACCGTCGCCGTTGTGGAGGGTTCGGTCGCGTCTCCGGCGCTCGATCTCGCCCTGTGCTCAGATCTCGTTTCCCTGTTGCCGTCTGCTCGATTGTGTTTGGCCCGCGGCCCCGGAGCGCCGGCGCCGGGGGTGATCTGGGCCCTTGGGCGGGCCGGTCGGCGGGCCCTCGCGCGCGGCCTGCTGTCCACCGTCGATCTCGCCGCGGCGGACGCCGTCGACCTTGGGGTCGCCCACGAGTTGATTCGCGACCGTAGCGATCTGTCATTCCCCCGTGGCGCGTCGTTGACTGCTGCAACCACCGCTCGGGATCTGATGCGGTCAGGGGTTCCAGGAGGTTCCGGGCTCGCACTTGAGCTTGCGGCCTTTCGGTTTCTGTTCGCCACGGGTGACCCTGAGGAGGGGGCTCGTGCCTTTCTCGAGAAGAGGGAACCGTCGTTCTGACCGGCTAGACCGGAGGGTTGTTCGGGTCCGGTTGACATGGGATGGCGTCGTCATCGTTCGTTTGTACCCACCGAGGAGAGCTTGTAACCTGATGCTTCGATTTTGATTGGAGTTGTTATGGGTTTGATGAGCATGACCGGCTTTGGACGGGCGCGGGCCGAACTGTCGGAGCGCTATGGAGTTTCGGTGGTGGTGCGCTCGGTGAACCACCGCTACCTTGACGTCCAGGTACGGACGAATCTCCGCGAGGAGATTCCGGAACTGGAGGCCGTGGTCCGTAGCGAGATCTCTGATCGACTGCAGCGCGGCCGTGTGACGGCCCAGGTTAATTTCGAGCAGGGCGGCGCGTCGGCCCCACAGGTGACCGTCAACGTCGAACAGGTGTCGGCTTTGCTCGAGCGGCTGGCGACCATTCCAGTGCCGGCAGGGACCACGACCGGCCTCTCTCTCGGTGATGTTCTTGCGGTGCCGGGCCTGATTACCGTCAACGCCCGCGACACGATTCTCGACGACGACGAGACTGCGGCTTTACGGGATGCGGTTGTCACCGCTGTCGAGTCGATGATGGGCATGCGGGCCGCCGAAGGGGAACGTTTGCGACAACAGATCACCGACGAGCTCGGGCTGGTCATTGAGTTCGTGGATTGGTTCGAGCCGCGGATATCCGACCTCAGACAGGCGATTATGGAGCGGGCCCGGGAGAGGATTCAGAATCTGATGACAGAGGCCGCAGACCCGGACCGTATCGTGCAGGAGGCGGCGATCCTCGCCGACAAGGCGGACGTAGCCGAGGAGGTGGTTCGTCTGCGGGCGCATTTCGAGGCATTTTCTGAACGTCTGGCTGGGGGAGGAACGATTGGTCGAACCCTGGATTTCTTGTGCCAGGAAATCCACCGGGAGCTCAACACCCTCGGTTCGAAGTGCCGTGAGCCGGGTGTAGCAGAGCGCCTGGTTGACGCCAAGTCCGCGGCGGAGAGAGTTCGAGAGCAAGTTCAGAATCTCGAGTAAAATCGAGTCGAACCACTGGTAACCTAATGTCGCGACAGGGTTTTCGAGAGGGCAACAAAGAGTGAGTAAGAAACGCATCAGTCTGCAGACGAGAATTGCTCGTCACATCGCCTTCGCGGTGGTGCTCAGTCTGGTTGCGAGCGCGCTCGTTCTAGTTGTTTTCCGGCATCGATCCGTACAGCGGAACATGGAACGCGCAGCGCAAACGTATGCGTCGCTCGTCTGCGAGCCCATGGTCACGAAGATTTCTTTCCTGGGATCATCCGGAAATGGGATCCTCGACCAGGAAGTGGCGCAGCTTCGCGAGTTGAATGCCGATGTCAATCGTCTCGATATCGTGGATGTGCGCGGCAACGTCGTCCTCAGTTCCGAAGGCCACAGCGTTGTGGTCTATGGCGATGGCATGAATGCTCCGGTCATCGAGGACAGGGATCTGAGTCGGGCGATTGCGGGGCTCGAACCCTCGACCGCAGTGGTGAAGGAACCGAGTGGAGAACGGGTCTACCGAGTTGTCGCGCCGGTCGTCAACCAGTGGGGGGTACATCATTTCTCTCTCGTGGGGACATTCAGCTACGCAGGGGTGAACCGCCAGCTTCGAAACTCCCTGTGGTTGTCGGCGCTGATTCTTGTAATGGGTCTGGGATTGACACAGTGGGTGTCGATGACGCTGGCGAGAGGCATCACCCGTGACGTTGAACGGCTTCGCGAGGGCGTCCAGAGAATTCAGGAGGGCCATCTCGAGGAAAGGGTGTCCGTCAACTCGAGAGATGAGATCGAGGAGTTGGCAGAGGCGTTCAATGTCATGGCCGACGAGCTCCTGGCGACCATTCAGCGGCTTCGAGAGGCCAACCGGGAGCTGGAAACGCTCGATCAGACCAAGGCCGACCTGGTGGCCAACGTGTCGCACGAACTCAAAACACCGCTGACTGCACTCCGCGGCTATCTCGAGTTGATGACCGACGGCGAGCTGGGCGGCCTCCCGGACGAGGCGAACCGCGCCGCCATGATCTGCCGCAAGAACGTCCAGCGTTTGTCCCTGAGAGTGGAAGAGTTGGTCCAACTCTCCCGATTCGAACGGTTCATGACACTCGATCCCGCGCGAGAGGAAGTGGATTTGTTAGCCGTGCTCGAAGGTGTGATCGAGACCTTTGGGCCGCGGCTCGAAGAGTCCAACATCGATCTTGATTTGATGGTGAAAGAACGGATTGAACTGCTACAGCTCAATCCGGAACAGATCGAAAGGGTGTTTTTCAATCTCCTGGACAACGCCGTCAAGTTCACCCCTGAGGGTGGAAGTGTTGTGGTGACAGCGGAATCGAACGCACGGGATGACAGCGACGGCGTGCTGGTGAGTATCGAGGACAGCGGTGTCGGTATCCCCCGGTTGGAGCTGGTGCGCGTCTTCGATCGTTTCCACCAGGTGGACCCGAGCTCGAGACGACGATTTGGTGGCATGGGCCTCGGTCTGTCCCTGGTGCGGAGCATCGTCGAGGCCCACCGCGGGTCGGTGTGGGCAGAGAGCACGGAGGGATCCGGATCGGTCTTTGTTGTCTGGTTGCCGCGTTTGGAATCGGGCTCGGAACAGCCTCTGCAGCCCTCTCCCTCTGATAAACTCAAAACGGAGAATGGTAGCGGGAACCAGTCGGAGGAGGTTTGATGGCGCGAGTTTTTGTGATCGATGATGAGCCGGACATGGTGGATCTCCTCGCCACCATCCTCAAGGCGGACGGTTTCGAGGTTGAGACCGACACCGATGGGCGATCGGCTCTCGCGCGGATGCTGGCGGACCCCCCCGACCTCGTGCTTCTCGATCTGATGATGCCGGATCTCGATGGCATGGAGCTTCTCAAGATCCTGCGGCTCGACACCAAAGGGGCCGATATTCCGGTGCTCGTCGTGAGTGCACGAAGTGGCCATCAGGATCAGTTGGGTACCCTCCAGCTCGGTGCCAACGCGTATATCTGCAAACCATTCTCCCCACGCGAGTTGGTCCGCCAGGTGCGGCAGCTTCTCGGCTCCACCGATGGCGAGCCGCGTGGGTAACGGAATCCCCGCCACCGACCCCATCGAACTGCAGACCCGCATCCTGCAGTATCGGGCGAGCCTGTTCGACCCGGTGACCAAACTGCCGACCCTGCCGGTCGTTCTCGACCGGATTCGGAGAATGCTCGACGAGAGAGGCGTTCTCCAGGTCCTATTGGTGCGCATCGAACACGAGCAGAATCTCGAGAGGATTGTCGGTTGGGAGCGTTACGATTCGGTGTTGAAAAACGTGGCCCACCACCTGAGTGGGCTTCTCGAAGCGGCCGCGAGATCGGGTAGCCTCTTGTGCCAGGAACACGTCCGCGGAGACATTTTCCTGGTCATTCTCGCCGATCGATTCGAGGCCAGCAGGCTCCACGACACGCTTGTCGAAGGCATCACAATCACCGATGACACCGGGGAAAACGAGAAGATATCGGTTCGGGTCGGCCAGGGCGTGATCAAGATGCGGCCGGCCCTGCGGGTCGAACGCACGATTTACACAGGCATCCTCGAGGCGCGGCAGGATTTTCATCGGCGTGGTGAGGCACTGGATCAAGCGCGGCTCGACGAGGTTCGGCGGATCCTCCGCGAGAGATCGATCAGGACCCTGTTCCAGCCCATCGTGCAGCTACCGGGGCGAGAGATTGTCGGCTACGAGGCCCTGAGCAGAGGGCCTTCGGGATCGTACCTCGAGTCCGCCGAGAATCTGTTTGGATTCACGGAACGCGCGGGGATGTTGGGCGAAGTCGAGCTCCTGTGCCTCGATCGTGCGCTGACGAACGCCAAAAGATTGCCTGAAGGCGCCACGCTATTTCTGAATCTCTCGATGCTCGGTCTGGAGTACATTGAGGCGGAGGTGCGCGGTCTGACGGGTCGCGTGAAGGATGCGGGCAGATCACCAAAGAACTGCGTGCTCGAGATAACTGAACGGACCTATGTTGAGAGTGCCAGCCGCCTCCGTGAGCGGGTGACGGAACTCCGTCAGAATGGTTTCCGCATCGCGATCGACGATATGGGGACCGGCTACAGCGCGCTGCACGTACTGGCAGAGCTCCAACCCGACTTCATCAAGCTCGACAAAATGCTGGTGCGGGACCTTCAAGACGAGCCGATCAAGCGCAATCTCGTCTCGGCGATCACCGGATTTGCCCGCGACAGCCAGTCGATTGTGATTGCCGAAGGAGTCGAGACTGAGGCCGAGGTCGAAGTGCTGAAAGACCTCGGCATCGAGCTCCAGCAGGGGTTCTTTTTCGGATATCCCAAACCCCTCGACTAGAATTAGGAATTAGGAATTCCATCGAAAACAACTACCGACAATTGAAGTCCGAGTGCCCAGGATGGGTGAGACCGCGCGCGGCGGGGGTGCCTGGCATCCTCTCGGGAAGGACGCTGGGAAACGGGCCGCGTGCGGCGGAGGTGCCATCCTTTGCATTGTTTGACACCCCGCCGATTCCGTCGGGACGACTCTACGGGCAAACAATGCATAGGGTGGCTCCTCTCGGGTAGCGCGCACGGAAAGGCAGGCCCTGCGGGAGGTCACTTATCCCATGATCAGCAAGATCCCCGTGGCAATCGAGAAGTAAATCGCCAGGGCCAGCGAGTCGTTGATGGTCGAAACCAGGGGGCCAGATGCAACCGCCGGATCGACCCCGGCGAGGTCCAACACCATCGGCATCGCGGTGCCCAGGAGGCTGGCGGCCGACATACCGATCGCCATCGCGGGGCCGAGCGCCAGACCGATCAGAGGGTCATTATTCATCAGGACGGCAAGAACTGACGCCAGTGTGCCGCAGATGAGCCCCATGAGAAGGGCCACCCCGACCTCGCGCACGATATGTCGGAGATAACGGGAGCGGGGCAGGGTGTCGAGCGCCAGTCTTCGCACAGTGGTCGTGGAAGACTGCAGAGAGGTGTTCCCGGCCATCGCCATGATCGCCGCGGTAAAGACCGACATCTGTTGGTACAGTCCGACTTCAAGAGAGGCGAACACCAAAACGAAACTCGACAGCTGGGTGCCGGCCAGGCACACCAGCAACCACGGCAACCGATACCGTGCGACGTGGAGGATCGACTCAGACTCCTCTTCCTCGGCCGAGGAGCCTGCCATCTTGTAGATATCCTCGGTGGCCTCCTCTTCGACAATGTCGAGCACGTCATCGATGGTGACCACGCCCATCAGGCGATTTTCAGCATCGACCACGGGGACGGCCATGAAGTCGTATTTATCGACGAGATCGGCGACCTCTTCCTGGTCCGAGTCGACGTTGACCGAAATCACGTCGGTGGACATGATGTCGCCCAGACGGGCGGCAGGGCGGGCAGTGACCATGCGGCGAAGACGAACGAAACCGAGCAGCCTTCGATCCTCGTCAACGACGTACACCGCCGCGATGGATATGCCCGCGTCGGCGGTTCGCAGAAAATGAATGGCATCGTCGACCGTCTCACTGGGAGTGAGAGCCACCACCCCGGGGTTCATGATGCCACCCGCAGTGTCGTCGTCGTATGTCAGGAGTTGTCGGAGAATTTCCTCGTCGTCAGTGGCGATGTGTTCGAGGACTTTTTCCGATTCGTCGCTCTCCATCTCGCCGATAAGGTCGGCCGCCTCGTCCGCAGGAAGGGCCTCGGCAATTCGAGCCAGACGCTCCGGTTCGATATCGTCGACCAGTTCGGCGCGGATCGACACAGTGGTGTCGGTGAGAACCGCCCCCGCAGCCTCGTGATCCAGGGCCGAGAGGATCCGCTGCCGGTCGTCGATCGATAGGAGATCGAGCCATTCTGCGATGTCCTCTGGACGCGCGAGGCGCAGGAAAATCTGCAACGCATCTTCCTCCCCCGTCTGGAGGAGGGCGTGCAGCTCGCTCATGAGCTCTTGTTCCGAGTCCACTTCGGTCATCGAGTCTCCCGGCCGAGCATGATAGCGCAGGAATCAACTGGGAATTAGGAATTAGAAATTCCGCGCAGCTCGCTCCCTACGTGCATGCTCGAGTGTTCAGGGGGAGCGAAACACCGTTTGGCGGAGGTGCCTGGCATCCGGCCCGTCCGACGGGCCGCGTGCCTGGCATCCTCTCGGGAAGCGAGTGTGGAAAGTTGGCCCGCTGCGGAGGCGCCCGGGCTCCGCCAGCTCCCGTCTCAGCGCTTGAAGAACCCGGATGCCGGCCCCTTGCCCTGTTGATTGAGTTCTTTGATGCGCTCGTTGAGTGCATTGATTTTTTGTTGTGACTCTTCGCGCACCCGGTGCGCCTCGGAGCGGGAGATGTCGCCCTGGCGCCTGAGCTCTTCTGTGCTGTCACTGACCTCTTGGAGCTGCATGCGAAGATTCGCCAGATCGGACTCCAGTGCCTCGATCTGCTCGTCCTTCTCCCCGAGCTTCGTGAGGTGGCGTTCTTCCATTTCTTCATACAGCCGCTTGGTTTCGAGCAGCTCTGTGATCTGAGAAAAATCGGCCGGCGACGGTGACATATCACCCTCCCTGAATCGTTCCTCGATGGTCGGAAACATTGCTCGCAGTTTGAGAGACAGATCGTCCGGATCGGACGAGGCCTTGACCGCCTGATCGTAGGTGATCTTGTCGTGGGCGAGCAGTGCTATCAGCGATTGGTTCATGCTCTGCATGTGGTAGAAATTAACCGAGTTTTCCATTTCCTCGTGGATCTCTTTGATCTCACCCTGTTCGATGTGTTTGGAGATCTTTGGTGAATTGACGAGAATCTCGCAGGCGGGCAGACGAAGGCTGTCGTCCTTGTTCTGGACCAGCTGCATCGAAACGATGGCCCGCAGCACCAGGCCCAGCTGGCTGCGTATTTGGGTCTGTTGATCTGCCGGGTACGAATCGATGATGCGATCGACGGTCTGCGCTGCGCTGTTGGTGTGAAGCGTCGAGAAAACGAGATGGCCGGTTTCGGCCGCCGTGATGGCGGTCGACATGGTCTCGAGATCGCGCATTTCTCCGACCATGATGACGTCGGGATCCTGCCGCATACAATTCCGAAGCGCCTCTTTAAACGTCGGCGTGTCGGTCCCAACCTCACGCTGCGAGAGAGTTGCCTTGTCGTCCTGGAAGAGGAACTCGATCGGATCTTCGATCGTCACCACATGACATTGGCGCGCTCTCGAGATGAGGTTGATCATCGCAGCCAGGGTCGTCGACTTTCCCGAACCGGTCGGGCCGGTGATCAGCACCAGGCCACTTGGAAACTCGGTCAGTGAACTGACGACATCGGGAAGGTTGAGATCGTCAATGCTCGCGATCTCAAATGGAACGCGCCTGAATACCGCGGCCATGGTTCCGCGCTGCATGTACATGTTGCAGCGAAAACGGGCGACGCCGGGGACGCCGTATCCCATGTCCACCGCCTGTCGCTTCTCGAATCGTGCGCGTTGCGCCGGCTTGAGGATTTCGCTGAGCATCTTTTCGACCTCGTCGGGCTGCAACGGGTTCGACTTGATGGGGATCAGACGGCCTTGGATCCGCAACAACGGGGGGCGCATGGGCTTCAAATGAAGGTCCGAAGCACCTTTCTTGGTCATGAACATGAGCAGTTCTTTGAGCTCCACGTGTCCTCCCTCGAGAGCCTTTGGACCACACAAAAGACTAGCATATAAGGGCGGTGGGTCTTGCACCATAACTGGGGATAATCGGCGGCTTGACGCGCGTGTCTCCGGCGCACCGATCAAGTGTGGAGACTCATGGCCGACTCATTTCCAGTAGAATGCGCGGATGAAAATATATACAAAGACCGGTGACGGTGGAAAAACATCGCTGTTTTCGGGCGGCCGCGTCGGTAAGAACGATATTCGTGTCGAGGCGTACGGCACCGTTGATGAGTTGAATTCGCATCTCGGTTTGTTGCGTTGCGAGGCTCTGCCGCCAGAGGTCTCTGACGAAATAGTGGTGATTCAAAACTCTCTGTTCGTGGTCGGCAGTATCCTCGCGGACCCGGATCAGCGCATGACCCACGATCCTGAATCGTGGGGCACCGCCGGACTCGAAACGTGGATCGACGCGATGGAAGCGCAAGTGGAGCCACTGACAGCATTCATCCTGCCCGGTGGCAGCCGGGCAGCCTCTCTCACGCACGTGGCCCGTACGGTGTGCCGTCGTGCTGAGCGTCGTGTTCTGGCCCTCAGGGAGGACCGGGGCGGCGTGCCGGAAGGGGTTCTCGCCTATCTGAATCGGCTGTCGGACACTCTTTTCGTGCTCGCCCGATTTCTCAATGCCCGCGAAGGAATCCCGGAACCCCAGTGGACAGCTCGAGCAAACGGATAGCCGATGAGGTGTCGAGAGGTGGTCTGAGCTGAGCGTAGACTCCTCCTTTTTCATGGAGTCTTGCTACAATCGGTGATTCGTGGATGGAGACGAACACTCACCGCCGGGACCTGATCAGGCACCCGTGATCCACTGCGACGAATCTCGGAGCGCCGTCCCTTCTCCAGTGCGTTTGACGGCAACTGTCGTTCAATTATTTGGTTGAGTGGATTTGGAGAGAATTCTGGTGCAACAATTGAGCCTCAGCGAGGGCAACCTCGAACAGCTCTTTGGGACGCGGGACGAAAACCTGCGGTATCTCGAGGACCGTTTGGGGGTCAAGGTCAGTGCGCGCGGGCCACAGGTGAAGGTCAGCGGTGATGCGACGAACGAGAGGATCGTCTCGAGAGTTCTCGAGGCGTTCGACAGGTTGCTGAATTCCGGTGTAAAGGTGACCAGTGAAGAATATCGCACCGCGGTGAGAGTGCTCGATGAAGACATCACGGTGGATCTCGTGGATTTCTTTCTCGACTCCTCGATTCCGGACTCCGTTCGCAGATTCGTAGTGCCGCGAAACCTCAATCAGAGGCTTCTGATTCGTGCGGTTCAGTCTTACGACTGCTCTTTCGTGACCGGACCGGCCGGCACCGGAAAGACCTACCTTGCCGTGGCGATGGCTGCAGCTGCACTTCAGGACAAGCAGGTGCACCGCATTGTTCTCGTGCGACCTGCTGTCGAGGCCGGCGAGCGGCTGGGATTTCTCCCCGGAGATCTCATTGAGAAGATCAATCCCTACCTCCGTCCGGTGTACGACGCCCTGTACGACATCCTCGGCTACGACAAGGTGTCGAAGCTCATGGAGCGACAGGTGATCGAGATCGCGCCCCTGGCATTCATGCGCGGGCGAACTCTCAATGATGCTTTCATCATCTTGGACGAGGCTCAGAACACATCTCACGAACAGATGAAGATGTTCTTGACCCGAATGGGCTTCAACTCGAAAACCGTCATTACCGGGGATGTGACCCAGATCGATCTCCCATTCGCCCGCACCTCCGGATTGGTCGAGGCGCTGAAGATCTTTGATGGAGCTGAGGGGTTCGCTTTCATCAGGTTCTCGCCCCGCGACGTCGTTCGTCACCGATTGGTTCAGGAGGTCGTAGACCGCTACGATCATTGGGAAGATACGCACCGAAATGACGGGCAGACATGAGCGGCAACGGTTCCAATAAGGTCGAGCCCAAAGTCCCGGCCTCGCGGATCGAGCGCGGTCTCGAAGTCCGGGTCGGTTGGTGGGACCGGTTACTCGATCGACCGGTGTTGTGGGCGCTTATTGCTCTCGCCGGGACATCCATGTTGGTGCTCCCTAGAGTTGGCTCCGGTCCTCCTGAGTGGCAGCTGGGCGACGTGGCGACTTTCGACCTCGTGATCCCATCCGACATTTCTCTGCGCGACGAGGCTGCGACCGAGGCGGCACGAGCCGAGGCGCGGGGCTCGGTGGTCCCGGTTTATGATCTGGAACCGCGGCTGCGCGTGGAAATTGAGGATCAGCTCCACGTGTTTTTTGCCGCGTGCCGCGATCGGCTCGTGGACGATCAGGCTGAGCTTCCCGCCCCTGGGGCGCTGACTGACCTTGTCGAGACCGAACCGATGTTGCGGATCCTCGAATCCGCTGCCTGTGCCGAGCAGCTCGAAGTGGCCATGGTGAACGTCGTCAACGTCGTACTCCGCCGAAATATAGTCGATGACCGCAGGGCATTGGAACGGCGTGGTGAAAACGGGGTCGTGCTCCGCAATCTGGCCGCAGGGTCTGAACGGCGAGTGCCGTTGAGCACACTGGCCGACGCGATTGATGTTCGCAGGGATCTCGAAGAAGTCTTGCGGGCGGAACTCCTCGAGCGGCCGGCGGTTGCGCGCAGGTGGATCAAGACGACGGTGGACTTTCTGGCTGCCAACCTCGTGCCGAATCTGATCTACAACAGAGGTGAGACGGTTCAGAGGGGCCGTCAGGCGGCCGAAAAGGTCGTTCCCAGATCTCGAGAATTGCGCCGGGGGCAGGTTCTGATTCGGCGAGGCGACACCGTGACTCCCGAAGTGGCAGAAACACTGCGGGTCTTTCGACGAGAACGCCGCGACACGAACAACGTGACCCAGATGACCGGTATCGTGTTGCTGATCTCCCTTTTGATCATCGGTTGGTGGCCGGCGATTCGGTTGGTCAGCCCGGCCGCTGACCTCCGCCTCAGGTTGTCCATGATGTTCATCCTGGTGCTCCTGTTCACGGCCGCCGACCGTTTGGGCCTGTTTCTGGCCACGGCTATCGCCTTCAACGCGCAGGGTTCGGCCCTTTCAACAGCCGAGATCTACGTCTGGGCCCTGCCGTTCGCCGCCGGCCCTGCAACCGTTCTTGTTTTGCTCGGAATGCAACCGGCCTTCGTGTTCGCCGTCTGCGGCGCGGCGATTGCAGGCATCATGCTGGGCGGCGACTTTTCGATGGCGGCCTATGCTCTCGCGTCCGGCGTCATCGCCGCGCTCGCCGCCCGGCGGTCGAGGGACCGCGCATCCCTGAGCCGCGTCGGTCTGATTGTCGGTGCCGCGAACGTGGTGTTGATGTTGATCATCGGGCTTTACCGAGGGCTGCCGGACACGCCGGTTTCACTGGTTCTCGCGGCCACGTTCGCCTTTGTCGGTGGTCCGCTGTCGGTAGGCGTCGTGTCATTTCTCCTGCCGGTGTTCGAGTCGATGTTCGGCATCACGACGGCCACTCGACTTCTGGAACTGTCCAATCAGAATCTGCCGCTTCTCAAGCGGCTTTCACTGGAGGCGCCTGGGACCTACCAGCATTCGCTGGCGGTCGGCAATCTCGCCGAAGCGGGAGCCGAAGCGATTGGCGCCAATTCCCTCCTTTTGCGGGTGTGCGCTTACTACCACGATGTAGGCAAGCTTGTGAAACCGGACTACTTCGTGGAAAACCAGCGCAACGGCAACCCCCACGACGGTCTCGCACCGTCGATGTCGGCCCTGGTCATTCAGAGCCACGTCAAAGAGGGGCTGGAGATGGCGCGAGAGGCCCGGTTACCGTTGCCGATTCGCCAGGGAGTCGCGACCCATCACGGCACCAAAGTCATTCGGTATTTTTTCAATCGGGCGACGGAGCGCAGCGGCGAAGAAAAAGCAGAGGTGCGCGAGAGTGACTACCGGTACTCCGGACCCAAACCGCATACAAAGGAACTCGGTATCCTGCTCCTCGCGGACGCGGTCGAAGCGGCGGCCCGGACGCTCGAAGTGCCCACGCCGGGCAAGTTGCAGGCTATGATTGACAGAATAGTCAGCAACGACCTCGCGGACGGGCAACTGGACGACTGTGACCTCACATTTTCGGAACTCGACAAAGTAGCATCTGCCTTTATGTGGGTGCTCACCAGCATGTACCACCATCGCATCGACTATCCGGGATTCGACTTCAACAGGAGGCAGCGCGCGAGTGATTCGAGTTCACATCACGTGGGAGAAAAGACCGTCCCAACCGTCGGCTGACGCACTGCGCCGGGTGATCAATGAGACCCTGGTGCAGGTGGGCCGGCTTGACAGCGAGGTCCACGTCCTGATCACCGACGATGCGAGGATTCGTGATCTCAACCACAGGTATCGCCATGTCGATCGAGCGACCGACGTCTTGTCTTTTCCGGACGGCGATGAAATGCCGTCGGGGCTAACGCTCCTTGGAGAAATCGTCATATCACTCGAGACCGCAAGGCGCCAGGCCGCCGAACTCGGACACGGGGAACTTCGTGAACTTGCGGAGCTTGCCATGCACGGTGTGTTGCATCTCATAGGCTATGATCATGAGAACGACAGGGGACAGATGGACGCACTCGAAATCGAGCTTCGCGAGGAGGTGTTGGAATGAGCGCCGGTCTGATGGCCTGGCTGGGCCATCCGGTCACAATGGCGATTGTCGGGCTCGCGGCGGCAGCGCTCTTTTCGGTGACCGAGCTCGTCTTGAGGTCTCTACCCCAACTCGGCAACGTTCGCTTCCAGGGCATCCTCGAAGGCAACCCCCGTCTGTTGGGCGCATCAACGGGGATTCACGTGTCGCGTCTGATCGACGTCTTGAGATGGATTCAACTTGCCTGCTTCATCATCTGCGGCACGGTCATCATCAGTTATCCGGGGGTCGAGGGTCGATACCGTTTGGCCGCCGTTCTTCTTCTGCCGCCGTTGCTGATCGTGTTCGTCCGTCTCGTATTTCGTCCTCTGTCCGAGGATGTCGTTACCAAGCTGTTGCGTCTACTGGGTCCGATGGCAACACCTCTTGTGACGGCGGTCGTGAAATTGCGGCCGCGGGTTGCGGTGGTGGCTGAGGACGAGGAAGAGGAAGTCAGCGAAGCCGAGATCCAGGCCTATCTCGAAGCGGGAGAGGCCGCGGGGATTTTTGAGGGCGAGGAAGGTGAGATCGTCGAGTCCCTGGTGGATTTCTTCGACACTGTCGTTCGAGAAGTCATGACTCCCCGGACCGAAATGGTGACTGTGTCCGACACAGGCTCGTTCAGAGATCTCCTGAGGATCTTTGCCGAGACCCACAAGAGCAGGATTCCCGTGTACCACGAGACTGTCGACAAAATTGTTGGCGTGGTTCACGTCAAGAACCTGGTCCAACACGGGCTCAAGGGCACCGAACCGACGGTTACGGAGCTCGCACGTCACTGTTTGGTGGTTCCTGAGAACAAGCCCCTCGGCGATCTTCTGCGGGATTTTCAGAGCCAACACAAACAGATGGCTATCGTCGTCGACGAGTACGGCGGCACCTCCGGGTTGGTGACGCTGGAGGATATCCTCGAGGAAATCGTAGGCGAGATCGAAGACGAACTCGACCCTCGGCAGCCGCCCGACTGGCAGCTCATCGAGGATGGCGTCTATCGACTTCAGGGGCGCGCTCCGCTTGACGTTCTCGAAAAGCTCTTTGGTCTCGAGGTTGACGAGGAGGACATCGATACCATCGGCGGACTGGTGTTCTCGAATCATGGGACCGTCCCCGAACCCGGCACCGAGGTGCCGGACGAGGTCCGCGGTCTGGTTTTCTCGGTCGAATCGATGGACGAACGTCGCATTGAGAGTGTCACGGTCCGGCGGACGGACGATATCGCGCCCGCGGCGGGCTCGGAGTAGGAAATGTTGTCTGGAGATGAAACCGCAGCGGAGACCGGAGAAGGGAAAACCGGTTCCCGATCGGGCACCGTGGCGCTGATCGGCAGGCCCAACGCGGGCAAGAGCACCCTGCTCAACGCCCTTATAGGCAACAAGGTCGCGATCGTTTCGGACAAGCCGCAAACGACCCGAAACAGGATCATCGCCATACTCACCCAACCCCGGGGCCAGGCCGTGTTCTTCGATCTCCCCGGCGTTCACAAACCGCTCCACAAAATGAACACCCGCATGATGCATGAGGTGCGATCGGCCCTCGAGGAGGTCGACGTCGTCTTGCACCTGGTGGATGCATCGGTCGCCTGGGGTGGTGGTGAGGAATTCCTCTTGGAGCTGCTCGAGTCGATCCGACCGCAAGTTGTCGGGTTGCTGACGAAGATCGACCTCGTGCCGAACAAGGGGGAGTTGCTCCCTCTGATTGCGAGGTACCAGGAGCGCCGACCGGGAACAACTGTCATCCCCATCTCGGCGCCGAAAGGCGATGGCCTCGAGGACCTGTTGGACGAACTTTTCAGGCGGCTGCCGGCTGGGCCTCCCCTCTACCCCCACGACCTCACCACCACTCAGACTGAACGGTTTTTTTTCGCAGAGGTCGTCCGCGAGAAGCTGCTCCACCGAACCCACGGCGAACTCCCCTACACAACGGGGGTTGTGGTCGAGCTTTTTGACGAGGGCGACACGCTCCTCCACGTCGAGGCAGTGATTTACGTCGAGCGCAAGAGCCAGAAAGGCATCGTCATCGGCAAGGGCGGCAGCATGATCCGCTCGGTCGGTCAGGCTGCCCGCGAGGACCTCGAGCGGCTGCTTGGGATCAAGATCTACCTCGGACTGACGGTCAAGGTCCACGCCCGGTGGCGGGACGATCCGCGCGTTCTCGTGGCGATGGATCCCGGGATGGCCGACCTCAGCGAATACGGAGACGTCGCTGACGAAAATGAGGAATGAGGAATTAGGAATGAGGAATGCCGCCCTTCCACCCGGTACGTACGGAGGAGGTGGGGTGGAAAATCCGAAATCCGAAATCCGAAATCCGAATTCGCGATGGATGTGTGGCTAGGGTGGCCGCACTCGACACCATCCTCGTGTTTACAGCCAATGGCTGCCCGCACTGCAGCGCTCTGTGCGAGGATTTCAAGCGCCGCGGCGTGGTGTTTCGAGAGATCAACCTCAGCCGTCAACCGGACGAGATGCAGCGCCTGCGCCAGCTCAGTTGGGAACACCGCCTGCCGGTTGTCGCGGATCACGAAAGGGTGTCCATCGGTTTCCGGGGGCAGGCCTCAACTTTCGAGGAACTGGGGCTGGAGTAGCCCGTGCCCGCGGTGTGCAGAGGAGCAGAGAGGCAGGTGAGCAGGGGAGACTTGCCCCTTATCTTGTTCGAATACTAGTGAAGGTCATTTCGACCGAGCGTTAGGCACGGCGAAGTCCGTAGGACGAAGCCGGAAGCGAGCGGAGAAACCTGTGCCGGCTCCCTTCTCCCTTCTCCCTTCTCCCTTTCCCCCGTCCCTAGTCGTCTACATCCGGTCGGGCGCGAAAGGCCTTCTTTCGTGATCGTTGGCGTTTTGATTCAAGCCGTCGCCTCTTCGCCGCCCTCGACACTTTGGTTGGGACCCTGGGTTTTTCTTCGGCGAGGGCGTCAGCCACCAGTTCGACGAAACGCTCGATCGTTGCTTTCCGATTGGCCTCGCGGCTGCGGTGGCGCTGTGAAGACACGCGAAGAACACCGTCTTTGCTGATACGCGTGGCCAGGCGCTCCTCGATCTTTGCCCGTTGATCCTCTGTGAGAGTCGGGCTGCCGGCAACGTCGAAGAGCAGGCGGACCTTGGTTTCCACCTTGTTGACGTTCTGCCCGCCGGGCCCTGAACTTCGCGCAAACTCGAAACTGAGTTCCCCATCGTCGATGGTCAGCTGGTCGTTGATCCTGGGCATGCAGACATTATGCCGCACACTCAGAGCTAAAAAAAGCCCCACCCTCGCGGGGTGGGGCTTGTCTGAATTTCGAATTGCTCAGAGCAGGCTCTGAATCTCTTCCTCGAGCTGCTCCTCGTCACCGGGTTCGAATCCGAGATGGAAATACATCACCTTGCCGTCCCGGTCGATCAGGAACGACGACGGGTAGGCGCGGACCTTGTACTTCGCGCCGACGATCTCACTGTTGCCTTCGCCATTTTCCAGCATGGTGTAGGTGAGGCCGTTCTCCTCGATGAACTTTGTGGCGCGTTCGGTGTCGCGTTTGCCATCTACGGCAATAATCTCGAATCCCTGGTCTTTGTACTTCTCATACAGCGGTTGCAGGCGTGGCAACTCCACGCGACAGCCGCCTCACGTGGGGAACCAGAACGCCAGGAGCGTCACCTTCCCGTTGGCCTCGGACAGGCTTCGGGCGTTGCCCTCGTAGTCGAGAAGCTCAAAATCGTCAGCGAGAGTGGCGAGCCTGTTGCGGGTCGACCACAGGAACTCGTCAAATCCCTCGTCGCTGCCGGTCTTGGCGACATAGGCTTCCCGCAGATAAGGCTTGGCCAAAGAACCTTCCTCGCCAAATAGAACCTCGGCGCCGAGTAGGTCCATCGCGCGGTCGAGATCGCCCTCGGCCAGCGCAGCGCGGCCCCAGTACTGGTACAGAGGCGTATTGGGGACACCGAGGTAGGTCTCACTCCCGATTTCGTCGGCGGCTTCAAATCGGTTCATGGCGAGTTCCGGATCACCAAGGTTGAACAGGGCCCAACCGTCGGTGGTGAGCATCGATGCCTGCCGACGCTGCACACGCACCGCGACCTCTTCATCGGTAAACTCACGATCCGGGTAGTCGGCGCGAAGCTGTTCGGGAGTAGCCATCTCCAGCGCTCCAAGCGAGTGTTCGTCGGCGATCGTCCACTCCTCGAGTTCGATGGCCGTTTCCGCGACAGTTTCGTGTTCGTCAAAGGTCAACGAGCGGACCCCCCCGAGGTCGTTTGCGATGACGGCGATATTCAGTGTGAGATCCACCGAATCGCCCAGGTCGAACACCTCCATGCCGACTTCGAACCGACGCTCAGGGTCGTCGATCTGGGCCAGCGCCACCGACACGACGTCCCACGCGCCCTGTGGGTCTGCCATCTCATGTCCCTGGTAGTAGACAATCGCTGATGCCATCCTGCCGCTGTGCGAAGTATCGGGATACTCGGCGAGATAATCGGTGGCCAGGGCGACCTTGGCCTCGGCAGTCTCAGCCTCGTCCCAGGCCGTCTTGAGGGCATCGTATGCAGCTTCGGCCGGATCCGGCCCGTCCTCCACTTTGGCGCAGCCGGTGGCCAGGCCAATGAGCACTGCAAGAGCTACTAACACTGTTGTTCGTCGCATTGTCCCTCCTCTTGGTATGGCGCTCCTATTTGTTCGTTTGAGCGCGCGTGCAGTATACGCCTGCCGCTGAGAGTCGGATCGGAACAACCGAGCCCAGGAGATTGAATCTCACATCCGCGCTCTCCAAAAAACTCCGTTCGCTTTCGCGAAGGGCGGGGTGCGAATGGACCGGGTCGTCATGATCGTTCATGGTGCGCCGTGACTCGGTACACTCTTTCAATGCGAATCGATCAGCGATGGTACCGGACGATCTGGCCGAGCGATGAAGGGGTGGCCGTCGAGATCATCGACCAGACCCTTTTGCCTCACCATTTCGAAATCCGCAGGCTCTCGAGCCTCGACGACGCGGCGGACGCAATTCGAACGATGAAGGTTCGGGGTGCTCCTCTGATCGGCGCGACAGCGGCCTACGGCATCTGTTTGGCGATGGGCCGCGACGCCTCAGATGAGTCGTTGACTCGCGCAGAACAGACCCTCGCTGCGACACGACCGACAGCGGTGAACCTTCGCTGGGCTCTTGCCGAGATGCGGACGCTGCTGGAGCCGCTGACTGACGTCGAACGAGCCCGAACGGCCTGGGCTCGCGCAGCCACGATCTGCGACGATGATGTCGAAATCTGTCGGAGCATCGGTGAACACGGTCTTGCCCTGATTCGTCAGGCCAGCGAGAGCAAGGACGGCGAGACGGTCCACGTCCTGACCCACTGCAACGCGGGGTGGTTGGCCACCGTGGACTGGGGGACAGCGTTGGCGCCGATCTATATGGCTCACGACGCCGGTGTCGCTGTCCACGTATGGGTGGACGAGACCAGACCGCGCAACCAGGGCGCTTCGCTGACCGCGTTCGAACTCGGCGCCCACGGTGTGCCCCATACGCTGATCGTCGATAACGCCGGTGGCCACCTGATGCAGAAGGGATTGGTCGATCTCTGCATCGTCGGCACCGACCGCACCTCCGCCAATGGCGATGTCGCCAACAAGATCGGGACCTACCTCAAGGCGTTGGCAGCGCACGACAACGGCGTTCCCTTCTATGTCGCACTGCCGTCGACAACCATCGACTGGGAAACAACGGACGGACTGACGGAGATTCCGATCGAGGAACGGTCTCCCGAGGAGGTGACCAGGGTGTGGGGTCGAACCAGTGATGGTGCAACTGTGGATGTCGCAGTGACTCCTGAGAGTTGCCCGGCCTTCAACCCCGCTTTCGATGTGACGCCGGCGCGGCTCGTGACGGGTTTGATCACCGAACGGGGAGTGTGCGCGGCGTCGTGGGAGGGGTTATCCGGACAGTTTCCAGAGCAGCCCGGGCGGGAGTCAATGACGTGATGTGTGATGGGGGTAGGCTACTCGTTGGCCTCGGATCGGCCGCTCGGACGGCCGCGGTCGTTCTTTTCGTAGCCTGTGGGTGTGGCCAGCAAACACCTGCACCCGAGGAGAGTTCTGTGGTCTGGGACCTGTCACGCGCCGAGGCCGTAAGCTGGGAATCCGACGATCCTTCCTTCAATCAGGGATTTGCGGTCGAGGCGTCGGGGATGGCCGCCACCGGGTCGTATCTCATGATTCCGTCTGAGAAATATTCGCGGCTGTTGGTGTTCGAGCACGGTGGAGAAAACAGGGTCGGAGTGGTGCGTCTCGACGTGCCGCGTCACGCCGAGTTGGAGGGTGTGGCTGTGAACGGGGACGGCCTCCTCTTTTGCGACGAGGCCCACGCTGCCGTGTACGAGATGGCCGACGCCGGAGAAGGGTTCATAGCGGCCGCCAGGGGTGGCCTTCCCGTCGAGGTGCGGCAGCTCGACCTTGAAGGCGTGTCGGTGCGTGGCGGCAAGATCGGTTTTGAAGGCATTGAGACCGACTCCGAAACCGGGGAGGTCGTGTTGTTGCTCGAGCGCGATGGAGATGAAGAGTCCGGTTGCGTCTCGCGGATCTTCCGTCTTCGCCGTGCCGGGTCTTCGTTGGTAGCGCAGGGCGAACCGGTGGAGGTGGAGCTCGAGGACTGCGCCTGGCGGTTGACCGGCCTGGCCTGGTGGAATCAGCGTCTGATCGCGCTCAAAACCCAGTTTCCGGGCGAGCGATACGATGTCGTGACTGTGGATCTCGATTCGGGCACCATCGAGGTCGTGCTCGAATTGACGGATTTCTTGCGGTCTCTCGGGACACAGGGGTGGAGCAACAACGTCGAGGGTCTGGCGATTGCGGATGACGGCGCCTTGTGGCTGGTGGCGGACAACGCGGTCACCGGCGTTCTCGACGATCCTCTTCCTCCTTCGATCGACGTCCGGACCCTGTTGCTGCGGATTCCATTGGGAGAGGTCCGTTGAACCGACGCCGTTATTGCGATGCCGGCTATCGGTGGAATGTACGGGCGTTGTACAATCATCGTGGTGTCGAGACATTTGGAGTCTCCCTTCCTGAAACCGAATTGAGGGATGAATAGCTGATGGAGGACTGGGGCGTTTGAGCTACTCCGACTGGTCGTTTGCGACGGTGGCGACGGTGGCGGCGTTCGCGATACTCGCGATGCTGTTGCTCGTGCTGCTGACGGCCCTGCGTCGGAGCTCGGTCGCGCGGCGCAGCGCTGAAGAGGAGCTGAAGGACGTTCGAGAAAGCTCGTCGCGGAAGTTTCGCCGTCTCGAGCAGGATCTCAACTTCATGCGCGAGTTCTTCCAGATCTTTGCATCATTGCTCGGCGAAATGCATGCCGAGCGCCAGGTCCGGATGATCCCTAAATCCCTCCTCAAGGCCGTTGTCCAGATTTACCGACCCGAGGTCGCTGCCGTCCTGGTCAAGAGAAAGCCCTCAGTCTCCGACCCTAGCGAGGGTGAGAAATTGTCGGTTGCCGCGCTGCACTCGACCCGGGGGACCCTTCGCGATGGCCTCGAGTTCCGTTTTGGTGAGGGTCAGGTCGGCATTGTTGCAAAACGTCAGCTGGTCATGGTGCGCAAGGACTTCGAAGACGACCAACTGTGGAATTACGAACGTTCCCGGGTCACCGCCGAGCCGAAGTGGGACATCGTCGCGCCCATGGTGGTGGGTGAAAAGACCCTCGGTGTTCTCGCCATCGCTCGACCCGATCGGCATCACGACACCGAACGTGACGTCTTGGAGATGATCGCCCGGATCGGGGCGCTGACCACGCAGAACGTGGCTGCGTACCGACAAAAAGAGGTCGAAGCCGAGCACGACAAGCTCACCGACATCTTCAACAAGGGGGCGCTCCTCAAACGGCTCGACCTTGCCATCATTCAGGCCCGCAAGACGGGCGGCAAGGCTTCTGTCTTCATGTTCGATCTCGATAACTTCAAGATCTACAACGACACCAACGGACACATTGCAGGCGATCGTCTGTTGGCCAAGCTGGCACAGCTGGTGAAGGAGACGGTCCGCTCTGATGACGTCTTTGGACGATTCGGCGGTGAAGAGTTCCTCCTTGTCATGCCGGGCAGGAGTGGAGCACAGGCCATGACCGCGGCCGGGATGGTCCGCAAGAGGATCGAGGACTACCCGTTTGAGGGTGGCGGCACCCAGCCCCTCGGCAAGGTGACGATCAGCGGTGGTGTCGCCTGTTTTCCCGGCGATGCGGTGGACGGGGTCGAGTTGCTGCGAGCGGCGGACACCGCTCTTTACAGAGCGAAGGAGGGCGGGCGGAATCAGGTCTTCCGTGCTCAGGAGGCGGGTCTGAATCCGATGTAGACCGGCCCAGGCCCCGCCCAACCAACCCAAATCTCATCACTGGGTGTTCTCGCCACACAATTCGTCCTCCTCAATCCACACCTCGCGAGAAAAGCGGGTTAGAATGCGGACCATGAAAGTGGATGTACGGCACGTGGATGACGTGATCATTGTTGACCTCGAGGGCCGGCTTGTCATGGGAGTGGGTGACGAGCTCTTGCGGGACGTGATGAACGAGCTCTTGGCTGAGGACTGGAAGAAGATCCTCCTCAATTTACGGCAGGTGACCATCATCGACAGCTCCGGCATCGGCGAGGTGGTTTCCGGTTGGAAGCTGGCGCGCCGATTCGGCGCTTCAGTCAAGCTGCTTCGTCCCGCCCCTCAGGTTGAACGAACTCTCAAGCTGACTCAGCTCCTACCGCTCCTCGAGGTCTACGACGACGAGGCCGAGGCGGTGGGGAGCTTCCTCACGAACTGAGCCGCGATCGGCGGCCGGGGGTGCCACTGACATCGAGAGTCAGATCTCACGGGAGGTATGAGGATGTTTGACAGCTTCAGGGCAGGATTCCGCGCCGAACTCGAGAGCATTCGCGAGGCGGGGACCTTCAAGCACGAACGTGTGATCTCGTCACCGCAGAGTGCTTCCATCGACGTCCCTCAGGGCGAAGTTCTCAACTTCTGCGCGAACAACTACCTCGGTCTTGCTGACGACCCTGACATCATCGCGATGGCCAAACAGGCTCTTGATGATCGCGGTTTCGGGATGGCGTCGGTGCGTTTCATCTGCGGCACCCTCGATCTGCACAAAGAGCTCGAGCGGGTCGTCAGCGAGTTCAACGGCACCGATGACACCATTTTGTACTCCTCGTGCTTTGACGCCAACGCGGGCCTCTTCGAGGCCATATTGGGCGCGGAGGACGCCATCATTTCGGATGCGCTCAACCACGCTTCGATCATCGACGGCGTCCGCCTCTGTAAGGCGGAACGTTTTCGCTATGCCAACTCGAACATGGAAGAGCTCGAGGAGATCCTGAAGAAGACAGGAGGGCACCGCCGGCGACTGATCGCCACCGACGGTGTGTTCTCGATGGACGGGTACCTGGTCAAACTCGACCGGATCTGTGATCTCGCTGATCGCTACGACGCCATGGTCATGGTGGATGATTCCCACGCCACCGGCTATATCGGCCCCACCGGACGCGGCACGGCCGAGCACTGCGGGGTGCAGGGACGCGTCGACCTCATCACGTCGACCTTGGGCAAGGCTCTCGGTGGTGCCTCAGGCGGTTACACGACCGGCCGTCAGGAGATCATCGATCTCCTGCGCCAGCGTTCACGGCCTTATCTCTTCTCCAACACCTTGACGCCGTCATTGGCTGCCGCCGGTATCGGGGTGTTTCAGATGTTGTCCTCGACCACGGCCCTCCGTGACAAGCTGATGGAGAACACCCGATATTTTCGCGACAAACTCTCGAAGGTGGGCTTCGATCTGCTCGATGGCGAGACGGCCATCGTGCCTGTCATGCTGTATGACGCCCGACTCGCCGCGGACTTCGCTGACGCTATGCTCGACGAGGGGATCTATGTCATCGGTTTCAGTTTCCCCGTGGTGCCTCGGGACCAGGCACGGATCAGAGTTCAGATCTCGGCCGCGCATGAAAAGGAGCACCTGGACCGGGCGGTGGCGGCATTCGAGAAAGTCGGAACGAACCTCGGGGTGATCTGAAGCGGAGCAGTCGGCCCGTGCAAGAAACGGCACCGCCGGATGCATGGACCGAATGGGGTGGAGCGGGCCGCGCACTCGTTTTTGGACACGCCAACGGATTTCCCCCCGGAACGTATCGCCTGCTGCTGGAGGCGCTCAACCGCTCCTTCTCAGTGAAGACCTTTGCTGCGCGTCCTCTGTGGCAAGGGAGCGACCCCCGGTCGGTGGGCTCATGGTATGACCTGGCACAGGATCTCGGTGGCGAGCTCGATCGGCGACGAGTGCGGGGCGCCCTGGGTGTCGGTCACAGTCTCGGCAGCGTCCTCGGCGTGATGGCCGCGGCGTCGGTTCCCGACCGATTTGCGGCGCTGGCTCTGGTAGATCCGGTGATCTTTACTGGATTCCAGTCGCTCTTCTGGGGAACGCTTAAAGGACTCGGATTCGGCTCGAGGATCCCGCTCATTCGAGGGGCCCAGCGGCGCCGCGAGACATTCCCGACCCTCGATGACGTGCGGAATTCCTACGAAGGGAAATCGGTGTTCGCCACCTGGGACCGGATGGTGCTCGACGACTACATCAACTCGGGATTTGTCGGGACCGGCACCGGTGAGGTACGGCTCCGCTATCCAAGGGCATGGGAGGCGAGGATCTTCGAATTGACGCCTGCCTTCGTATGGGGTGAGCTGGAAGCTCTCGATGTGCCGATTCTGGTGATACGGGGCGCCGCCTCTGACACCTTTACCGCGGCGACGGCCAAAAGGATGCGCCGCGAACTACCGGGGGCCCGCGTCATCGAGCTTGCCGGCACCAGCCACTTCGTCGCGATGGAAAAGCCGCGCGAGGTAGCGGGTCTGATCGTCGACTGGGCGCACGAGATGGGGATCTGAGGACATGAAAGCCGGGGTTCTCAACGGCGAGTTGGCAATTCGTCTGTGGGTTCATCTCTTTTTCGGCCTGCGAACAGGAGACCGACGCCCCAGGGGGCGCCGTCGAATAAGCGGTCGAGGCTGAAGATCGACCGCACGAGGCCGACCAACCAACGTTTCCTGCCAAGGGACGAGACCGTCTTCAGTGTCTGGTCGCTCTCAAGGGCGCCGTCATGCTCGAGACGGCGACGATTGACTCGTTTGAGAAAGGCATCGTCGTAGAGCCTGAGCATCGGCCAGCCCCACACGACGACTTCCGGGTCGAGACCGGAGACGTTCAGGATCGTCGCCATTTCAGGCGCCGTGTAGCGTCTCAGGTGCCCCGCCCAGTCGTCCCAGTCCGACCACTGTTGAGGTCCGGCCGGGACCGTGCCGACCAACCAACCGCCTCGGGCGACGACCCGTGCAAGCTCCGCAACAGCGATATCGTGGCCCGGGATGTGCTCCAGAGTCTCAGCAGTCGTAGCGCTCGAAAAGGTCTGGTCGGCGAACGGCAGGCTCGTGATATCAGCGACGACCGGCAGGACGCGATCACCGAGACCCGATGCTTCGGCACGATCGCGGAGGTATCCGAGTGAGAGTGGCGACAGGTCGGCGGCC
>RCNF010000039.1_pt1 | contig 49160 bp, 40 predicted proteins | sample 2041311 | NCBI WGS metagenome assembly RCNF01 (sample SAMN09708228, study PRJNA481090) | Marine sediment metagenome, whole genome shotgun sequencing project. | biome: marine sediment; feature: ocean; material: sediment; isolation source: Sewage treatment plant 2 marine sediment (STP2) ...
ACACCATGACGATAATCAGCGAAAAATTCGGAGGTTGCATCCGCGGCTCCTGGCCTTGGCACTCCCGCCTCTTTGCAGGGCGACTCAAATTACCGCAGGATCTGATCCAGAGTCAAGAGTTTTTTTTCACAAGGGTTGTTTTCTTTGGGTTTACGGGGGGGCCACGGAAGTTGAGTCCAAGAATCAAGACACATGAGCCGGACACCATGCTCCACCGCGCTCCACCGGGACGTGCCGGGTACGCAATTGTGCTGGAACGACCAACCGGTATCGCGGCGCGCTACGCACAATTACGCTACCGGGCACTCCGCGGGAACAGCACTGAAAACCGGCTGTCCCGGCTCGAGGGAGGCCGCCAATCGCGCAGTCAGCGTGGTCATTCGGCGGTCAATCGGAAGGTCTGTGACCACGCTGACTACGCAACGCTGGGAAGCCATGGGCGTCCCAGAAGGCCGAGGTTGACGGAACTCAGCGGCATTCCACAGGGAGCGCGTCTCACCTTGGTTCTCCCGACTCAGAAGGAGGCCGGCGGCGCGCCTCAACCCTTGGCGTTGTCAACCTTGCCGGGTGGCGTTGCTTTCTTGGCTCCTGCCGCCATGTCGACCTTGCCTTCGAGGAAAGCACCGTCCTCCATGACCACCGCGGGAGCGTGGATCTCGCCGAAGACCTTGGCGGAGGCGTGAAGGACGACCTTCTCAGAGGCCTTGATCGTTCCCCGAACCTGGCCCCCGACAAGACAGCGGGCGACGTCGATCTCACCCTCAACGGTCCCGTCCTCACCGATGACGAGCTCGGATCGCGAGCGAACCGAGCCTTCCACCAAACCATCGATCCGAAAGGAATTCAAAAACTCAAGTTCGCCCTTGATGGTGCACCCCGAGTCGACGAATCCATTGAGTGTTTCAGCTGAACGCACCATCACTCACCCCCCATCAGGAGTTCAAAGACCCGCATCAACTCATCCGATTCAACGCAGGTGATCACGATCGCGCCACCGCTGTTACGCCGGGGCCGGATTTCCACCGGGGTACCAAGACGAAGGCTCAGTTTTTCTTCGGCCGCCACGAGATTCGGGTCCTTGGCGGCCCTCGCTTTCTTGGCGGCGCGGCGCCCGGTGGTCGTTGTTTCCTTGCACTGGGCGGCAACCCTCTCGAGATCGCGGACCGAAAGCCCTTCCGCCGCCGCGCGTTCGGCCCACTCGAGCTGGTCTCGATCAACGGAAAGGGCAAGCAGCGCCCGACCGTGGCCGGCGCTCAGGAGCCCCGACTCCACCATTTCTTGGATCCTTTCCGGCAGCCGCAGGAGACGAAGGGCATTGGCGACGGTACTCCGGTCCATCCCGACCTGGTTGGCGATCTCCGCCTGGGAAAGACCGTGCTCGGAGCGCAGATGTTCGAAAGCGCGGGCTTCCTCGAGGGCCGACAGATCGCGGCGTTGGAGGTTCTCCACCAACGCCAGCGCAAGTTCGTCGCGAGCGCCGAGTCGTTCGCGAATCACAGCCGGTACGGTCTTGAGTCCCGCCGCCCCGGCCGCCCGCCACCGCCGCTCTCCGGCGATGACCTGATACCCGCCGGCGCCGTCCTCGCTCACGAGCAGAGGTTGAAGGACTCCATGGCGGCGGATCGAATCGGCGAGCTCGGCGAGGCCACTGTCATCGAAGTGCTTCCGCGGCTGTTCCGGGTTGGGGCAGAGCCGATCCAGGGGAATCTCAGCCAACCCGGACCTCGCCCGGGGCGTGTCGGGGATCAGGGCCTTGAGGCCTCGTCCGAGCGCCTGTTTAGCCATGATTCGCAGCCATACGCGTCAGAAACTCCCGGCCGAGTTGAAGATAGGCCTGCGCGCCCCTGCTTCGAAGGTCGTAGGCATGGATCGGTCGGCCAAAGGACGGCGCTTCGGCGAGACGGACATTCCGCGGCACCACCGTTTCGAAAACCAGATCACCGAACACCGACCGCACCTCCTGGGCCACCTGCTGCGCCAGATTCGTCCGATCATCGTACATGGTGAGCAGAATGCCGTCGATGGCGAGCTCGGGGTTGAGGAACCGGCGGACCTCGTCCACCGTCTTGAGCAGGTTCGACACGCCTTCCATGGCGAAATACTCGCACTGGACCGGCACCACCAACCCATCGGCCGCGGTCAAGGCGTTGACCGTCAACAGACCGAGAGACGGCGGGCAGTCGACAAAGACAAACTCGCTGCCGGAACTCTCCGCAAGAGCCTCTCGAAGCCGAAACTCGCGCCCCACCATGCCAACCAGTTCGACCTCCGCCCCGGCCAACTCGGGGGTTGCCGGCACCAGGGACAGATGAGGAAACTCGGTTGGTCGCAGCACATCCTGGAGGCGCTCTTCGCCGGTGAGGACCTCGTAGGTGGTCGGGACCCCGGCGGCAAGGTCGACACCAAGACCTGCGGTGCAATTGCCCTGGGGATCGAGATCGATGAGCAACGTCCGTCTCTCGTACGCCGCAAGAGCGGCGCCGAGGCTGATGGTGGTCGTGGTCTTTCCCACTCCACCTTTCTGGTTGACGACGGCGACGACTCGATGTTTCACGTGGAACGCTTTCTAAGAGACACGAGTCGGCCCCGATCGAGGCCGACGAGCGGCCAGCTTAACACACGCCAGCCCGGCTCCGCGGCAGCCTCCCGCTCACCGTCAACCGTGGTCCAGAGCGCAACCGCGCCCCCTTCGACAAGATGCGATCGCGCCCAGCCGAGCAACGCACCGTGGCCGCCCACCGCCCGGGCCGAGATGAGGTCAAAACACTCCTCCTCCGGCAGCTGCTCATACCGCAGATCCACCGCCATGGCATCGAGATTGAGCTCTCGAATGACCCTCTTGAGGAAAGCCCACCGCTTCTTCCTCGGTTCCAAAAGCACCCCCCGCCACCCGGGTCTGGCGATGAGCAAGGGCACCCCGGGCAGGCCGGCCCCGCTCCCGACATCGAGAAGGGCCCCTTCGCCGGGGAGAAGATGCTCACCCGAGAGGGCGTCGAGAAGGTGCCGATCGACCAGTTCCCGTCGATCGGAGAAACGCACGAGATTGTGCCTCGCCGACCAGGACTCGAGAAGCTCGGCATAGCGCACCATGTTTTCGAGAGCGGCTCCATCCAGGTGTTTCACCAAAAGATCTCGAAACGATTCCGCATCCTTCATTGCCGCTTGCTCCTCCGTGCAATGCGCCCGGCAAGAATGGCGACCGCCGCGGGAGTCATCCCCGGCAACCCCTCGGCATCGGCAAGGGTGGCGGGCCGGTGCCTTTGGAGTTGTTCAATGATCTCTCTCGACAGGCCGGGGACCATCGCCGGTTCAAGCCCTCGCGGGATCTCGACCTCGCGCAACCGCTGAACCCGTTCAATCTCCCGCTGGTGCCGCGCGAGATATCCGTGGTACCGAAGCGAGTGAACCACGGTGAGTCGGTCCTCATCACTCAGCTCCGCAAGCCCCGGCACCCGGGCAGCCGCACGATCCAGATCAACATCCTGCCGCCGCAAAAGACCCGCCCACGTCGTCGGCGCCGTCAACTCGACGCCGGTGATCCCACGTACCACTTCGCGGGTGGCTGAATTCGGGTTCAAACGACCTTCTTCAAGCGCCTGACGCGCCCGGGCCCGCGCTGCCCATCTCGTGTGTTCCACGTGGAACATCTCTTGTCGTACCAAACCGAGCTCGACACCCTTCGCCATGAGCCTTTCGCGGGCGGAATCCACCCCCAGCACCAACCGGTGCTCGGCCCTGGAGGTGAACATTCGGTATGGCTCGACGTGATCCCGCGTCACCAAATCGTCCACAAGCACACCGAGATACGCTTCTTGGCGGGTGGGACGAAAGATCTGTTCTCCGCGACCGGAAAGAACTGCGTTCACCCCCGCAAGGAAACCGAGGGCTGCCGCTTCTTCATAACCCGAGGTCCCGAGCACCTGCCCGGCGAGAACAAGCCCCGGCACCTCGCGGCAGGAGAGATCCGCCGCCACCTGGCCGGGTGCCACCATGTCGTATTCCACCGCATACCCATACCGGAGGAACTCTGCCTTCTCCAGACCGGGAACGGCGTGGACCACCGCCTCCTGGACATCGTGGGGAAGGCTGGTCGAGAGCCCATTGACATAGACGCTGTTGCTTGAAAGACCCTCGGGCTCGAGAAACACCGTGTGTTCGCGGTGGTGGGGGAAACGAACCACCTTGTCCTCGATCGACGGGCAGTAGCGAGGACCCACACCATTGATGGCCCCCGAAAAGAGCGGTGACCGGTGAATATTGTCTTCGATGATGGTCTGGACCCGCTCGGAGGTTCGCGTCACCCAACACACGACCCTGTTATGAACCGACCGTGTCCGCCAGGAAAAAGGCCTCGGCGCCTCATCGCCCTCCTGTACCCCGAGTTGATCAAAATCCAGACTCGACCGGGCGAGACGCGGCGGCGTCCCGGTCTTGAACCGCCGCAGGGTCAGACCGAGGCCTGCCAGTTCGGCGCCGAGACCGATGCTCGGTCGCTCACCAAAGCGCCCTCCCGGCTTTCGTTCCCCGTCGCTGTGCAGCACTCCACCGAGAAACGTCCCGGTGGTCAGAATCGTCGTCCGCCCCAATACGCGGGTTCCATCTCCCAGCCGGACACCCCGCACCCCGCCATCATCGGCCACCAGCCCGACCGCCTCGCCCTCGATAATGGTCACTCCCCGCAAACCGGCCAGGACCCGCGCCATGATCTCCGAGTACCGCTCCTTGTCGCACTGCGCGCGAGGGCCCCACACCGCCGGTCCGCGAGACCTGTTCAGCATCTTGAACTGGATCCCGGCGCGGTCGGCCGCCCATCCCTGGAGCCCACCCAGCGCGTCGAGCTCTGCCACCAGGTGGCCCTTGCCGATCCCGCCGATCGCCGGGTTGCAGGGCATCTGAGCGATGGTGTGGCGGTGCATTGTCACTACACCGACCGATCCCCCCATTCGGGCCGCGGCGGCGGCCGCTTCACAGCCGGCGTGTCCCGCTCCAACCACCACGACATCGAAGCTGCCTCCCATGGCTATTTCCCGATGCAGAACGAACCGAAGACCCGGTCGAGAACATCCTCGGTCACGACGTCGCCGGTGAGTTCACAAACCGCATCCAAGGCCGCACGAACCCCTTCGGCGGCAAGTTCCGGGAGCTCGAAATCCGTCGATTCGAGTTCGCTCACCGCCGACTCAAGCGCCATTCGATGGCGACCCGCGATGGCCACCTCGCCCCCGAGATCGGCGATATCGGCCGTTACGACCTCGGCAAGGGCTTCACGAAGCTCCTTCAAACCTTCCCCGGTTGAGCAGGACAGCGCCAGCCACGGTGCCGTCACGGCCTCGTCACCGGCGAGGTCCCACTTCGAGCGAATTCTCAGGGTCGGTTGGTGCTCCTTCGCGCCGGGCACCGCATCGTAGGGTTGACCAGCCGGCCACAACACGACTACGGCATCGGCATCGGCGGCGGCTCCCCGGGCTCGGCGGACTCCCTCCCGCTCAACGGGATCAGACGTGATGCCCAGACCGGCGGTGTCTTGCAGAATCACCCGCACGCCCGCAACCTCGAGCTCCGCCTCCACGACATCCCGCGTCGTCCCGGGGTGCGGAGAAACAATGGCTTTCTCGGTGCCGACAAGGCGATTGAAGAGTGTCGATTTACCCGAATTCGGCGGGCCGAGAATGACGATCCGCACGCCGTCCCGGATCCGTTGCCCCGCCGACGCCGTGGCGAGGAGCGCCGACGCCTGCTTCAGACACCGGCCGCGGCGCTGAAGACCCGCGTCGCGATCGTATGGTATTTCGTGATGCGCAAAATCCAACGACGCCTCGAGCCGCGCCAAGAGATCGGTGAGGTCGGCCTTGAGCTGGGCAAATTCGCGCGACAGTCGACCCTCAATCTGGGCCCGCGCAACCCTTGCCTGCCAGGCGGTATCGGCCCGGGTGAGTTCGTTGATCGCCTCGGCCTGCACCAAATCAAGCTTGCCGTTGGCGACGGCGCGACGAGTGAACTCGCCCGGGCCCGCCGGGCGGGCGCCCGCGGCGGTGAACGCTTCGATGGTGGTCCGGATCACCCAGCTCGAGCCATGCACCATGAGTTCCAGCATGTCCTCACCGGTGTAGGACCGCGGTGCGGGGTAGGGGAGCGCCACCGCCCGGTCGATCAACCCACCCGCCGGATCCAGAACCTTGACGAGCGACGCCCGCCACCCGCGGTCTACGTCGAGGCCGGGACAGACCGCCTGGGCGAGCCTACGAGTCTCACCCCCACTGACCCTGATCACCGCCAGGCCACCCCGCCCCGGGGGCGACGACAGGGCAACGATGGTGTCAGCGCCGCCGGCGAGGGCGGACGACAACCCGCTTGAGGAAGCCTTCTCCATCCGACTCGGTTTCGACACCGGGGTCGTCGGCCAGCGCGAGATGGATCTCGCGTCGGGCCGCCGGCGTCATCAGGCCCATCACCACCGGTGATCGGGTGCGGAGCGCTTCATCGGCTGCCTCCTCCGCCTTGTCCTGGAGCTGCAACGAACGCCGCTCCTTGAATCCCTCACTGTCCAGGTGAATCGGGAGGTGGCGCTCCAGCCTCCGGTTGAGAACACGATTGCACAGGTACTGGAGCGAATCGAGACCCTTGCCGCCCACCGCGGTCAAAAGCCCGCAGTCGTTGCCGGAAAGCTCTCCCTCGAGGGCCTCCTCGGTCTCCACGAGCCTCGAGGTGACCTCGAGGTCGCCCGCCTTGAAGGTCTCCGACAGGAAGAGTCCGAGCACTGCCACGGGGTCGAGTTCGGCTTCCACCACCACGCCCTCGTCATCCGAGGTGCCGACCTCGTACCGGAGCTCACCGAACCGCGCGTTCAACGCCGAGCATGCTTCGCTCAGCGCTGCGTCGAGGGTCTCACCACGAAACTCACGAGCGTGTTTCATTTGGCTTTCCTCCCGCCTCTCCCGCCGAAATACTTCCTTTCACCGATGATGAAAAGGGTGATCTCTTGCTGCAGGATCGAAATCACGTTATTGGTCAACCAGTACAACACGAGTCCTGAGGGAAACTGCAGGAACATGATGCCGAAGACCAGGGGCAACATCCGCATGATCCGTTGCTGCTGCGGATCGCCGGCCTGGGGCGCCAGCTTCTGTTGCAGCCACATGGTCGCGGTCATGAGGACCGGTGTCACATAGAGAGGATCCTTGGCCGAAAGATCGGTGATCCAGAGAATGAATGGGGCGTGGCGAAGTTCGATGGCATGGAGGAAGAGCTGGTAGAGGGCCCAGAGAATCGGCAGCTGGACCAGCACCGGGAGACACCCGGCCATGGGGTTCACGCTCTCTTCCTTGTACAGCGCCATGGTCTCCTGGCTCATTTTGGCGCGGGCCTGGGGGTCGTTCTTCTTCTTTTTGTACTTGGCCTGAATCTCTTTGACTTTGGGTTGGACCTTGGCCATCTTTCGCATGGAGACGGTGGAAGTGTGCATCAACGGGAAGAGCACGATCCGAATCCCGACCGTCAGCAGGATGATCGCGACGCCGTAGTTACCCACCAGACCATAGATCCACCACAGCGCTTTGAGGAAAAAGACCGAAATGACGCCGAAGATCCCGAAGTCGAGGGTCTTCTCGACGCCTCCGCCGATACCCTGTAAGAGATCGTAGTCCTTCGGCGCACCCAGGAGTTCGCCCTCGAAGACTCCCGAACTCGGGACCAGAAGCACCCGCAGCACCTGATAGAGCTTCGGTTCCTCACTGGGATCACTCAAATCGGTGAATTCAAGGCGGTCGAACCGAACCTCGTCGACCCGCGACCGCGGTCGTAGAAGACTGATGAAGTAGGCGTCTTCGAGACCCGCATACGCAAGAACACCGGGTCTCAGGCTGACCGGCGCTTTGACCTTGGCCTTCTTGTACTTTTCGATCTCCCCGTCGGCGAGTACGATGCCGTCTCCCCAAAGCGCGAGACGGCTGTTCTGCTCCTGTTCACCGAGATTTCTCAAGCCGGTGCCGGCGCTGATCGGCGCATTGCTCAGCGATCCCGAACTCCGCACACTCACCTCGAGCCCATAGCCGGGATTGAGGTTGATGGTCTTGTAAACCGCTGATCCCGCGCCATCGGACCAGCTCATGACCACGCCATTCTGCAGTCGCTCGACCTGATAGAGGCGGGTATCCGGGCCATCATCCGTCACGAGCTGAAGCGGCAGAGCGCGCTGGTCGTTGGGAACCGACTGGATGAGATCGAGGGTCGCTCCCTCGTCGTCGTCGTAGTGGAGCAGGCGCATGGAGGTGACCATCGCGCCGCGGTTGCTGAGCTCAACCTCCATCATATCGTTGGCCAACTTGATGGTGGTTTCGGCCTCACCGACGATGGGAGAGAGATTCTCGTCAACCGCAGCATCCTCGGCCGCCGGCGACGAATCGACCCGCTCCGCTGGGGGATCCCCGGCCTCGCTGACCCTCTCTTCGACGACGACCTCGCTCTGAGGCCGGGCTGTCGGTGGTGCCGGGGGCGGAAAGATCACCGACCAGCCCGCAAAGATCAGCGCCGACAGCACGAAGGCCAGCAGCAGTCGTTTCTCCATCTCGCTCCACACCTTCCCGGATTCTCGTACCGGCCGGCTCTTCTAGCGCCTGTCGGCGTTCATCCTCTCACCCAACCGTTCAAGGCAGCTTTCGAAATCGCGCTCGAGGATCTGCCAGGGCACCAAAACACAGCTCCGCCGCGCATTGACGACGAGATCGAATGCTTCGGTCACGGTTGTTGATTGTCGAAGTCGATACAGTTCACGCAGCCGCCGCTTGGCGCGCGCCCGGATGACCGCATTGCCGATCTTACGGGATGCAGTGACGCCAAGTCGGCTACTTCCATCGGTTCGCATTGCAAACAAGACCACGTGCCGCCCAGCGACCCGGATTCCCTGACTGTAGATTCGCTGGAATTCCGCACGTCGTCGAAGTCTCTCAGAGCGCGGAAACCGTCGACGCCGGCTAGACGGCAAGCCGCTTGCGGCCTTTGCGCCGACGGGCGGCGAGCACTCTGCGTCCGTTTTTGGTACGCATCCGCAAACGAAAGCCATGGGTCTTCTTCCGACGGCGATTGTTGGGTTGAAAGGTCCTTTTCATCGTCTCGTCACTCCAAATCCTGCGGGCGCGCTACATTACTTCAGGTCGGCGCAGGTGTCAAGGCTCTGTCACTCACCCGGTTAAGCGATTTTATGCTAGCCTGAGTCGATGGACCGCTGGCAGGAGCTTCAACCACACCTCCAACAACTGTTGGGCGCTGAAGAGTACGGTACGTGGATCAAACCGCTCGGGATTAAAAAATTCTCCGACAACTCTCTTGTTCTCGCGTGCGACAACGCCATTGTCGCCGAGTGGGTTCGCGATCATCTTCTGCGCGATATCGAAACCGTCGCCCGCAGCCGTTTTGGATCCGAGTTCACCGTCGGCATCGATTCGGGTCAGGATCTGACCCTCGCAGCGGACCCGGTTCGACCCTCCATTTCCAGCCACCCGTTTGTTTCCGGTTTTGTCTTCGAGAGTTTTGTCCAGGGAACATCCAACCAGTTCGCCGCCGCCGCGGCCGAGGCCGTTTCCGAAAGACCAGGCGAGGCGTACAACCCGCTCTATATCTACGGCGGTTCGGGTCTTGGAAAGACCCATCTCCTGCACGCCATCGGTCACCGGGTGCTGGCATCGAACCCGAACTGCAAGGTCACTTACATGACCACCGAGCAGTTCGTCAACGAGCTCATCAACTGTATCCGACGCCAACAGATGGAGGCCTTTCGTCAGACCTTCCGCGGCGTCGATGTCCTTCTCCTCGATGACATTCAGTTCATCGCCGGTAAGGAGCGGACCCAGGAGGAATTCTTCCATACCTTCAACACCCTCCAGTCGACCGGAAAACAGGTGGTCTTCACCTCCGACGCGCGGCCCGCGGACATCCCGGGTCTCGAAGAACGACTGCGGTCCCGTTTTCTCCAGGGCCTCATCGCCGATATTCAACCACCCGATCTCGAAACCCGGTGCGCAATCCTCAGGGAAAAAGCGCGAGCCATCGGCTGGGAACTTCCCGAGGACACCGTTCTTTTTATATCGCGAAAGGTACAGAAGAACGTTCGCGAACTCGAAGGCTGCCTCAACCGAACCATTGCCTACGCCCAACTCAAGAACGCGAAGATCACCGTCGATGTTGTCCGTATGGCGCTCTTTGAACTTCTCCCTGATGAGCGCGAAACCACACCTTCGGACATCATCCGCTTTGTCGCGCAACACTATGGAATCCGGGTTGCCGATCTCAAGGGTCGCTCCAACCGCCGGTCCATTGCTCTGCCGCGCCAGGTCGCGATGTATCTCATCCGCGAGATCCTCGATCTGAGTTTTCCCGAAATCGGAAGGATCTTCTCCAAACACCACTCAACCGTGATGTACGCGGTGGACGCGATCTCAAAAATGCGTCGCTCCAACCCCGATTTCGACTCGACCCTGACGTCGTTCCGCGAACACTTCAACTGAGTCATCGCTGGTGGCGTTTTCCACAGATCACGGTCGTGGTTTTGTGGAATTCTGTGGAATGGTTGTGGAATCCACAGCTTCCCACAATTCATCCACAGATCCAGCTGCTAGCTAGCCCCTTTTGTTGCCTGATTTTGACGCTGTTTTCCGCACTTTCCACTGCCTCGACGGTGATGATCTACTATGCTATATTTCCATCTGCTCGATACTTAGTCTTCGTCGAAAGGTCCTGTGATGGAACTGAAACTGCAGCGAAATTTAGTGCTTCAGGAGCTTTCTATCCTCCAGGGGGTGGTCGAGCACCGAACCACGATTCCGATTCTTTCCAGCATCCTCGCTGAAACCGCCGACGCGCGTCTTCGGATGGTCGCGACTGACCTCGACATGACGATTATGACCGATTGCCCCGCCGTGGTTCACGGTGGCGGGCGGATCACGCTCGAAAGCCGGGTTTTTCAGGGACTCGTGAGGAATCTCCCGGAGGAGGAGTTTTCACTTCGCCTCGATGGAGACTCGGTTGAAATCACCAGCGGCCGGTTCAAGTCGCGAATGGCAGTGGCTGATCCGTCCGAGTATCCCACCATTCCGGATGTCCCTCCCAACGGGGAGTATTCGCTGCCGCTGGATCTTTTCCAGTTGATGCTCGATCGAGTTGCGTTTTCCATCACCAAGGACGATCCGAAGTTTCAACTCAATGGTGCACTGGTGAAACTCCTGCCCGGAGAAATCGAGATCGCCGCCACCGACGGTCATCGCCTGTCGGTCGTTCGCGCCAACGCACCCGATGGTCAGCCCCCGTTCGAGCAGCAACTCTTCCCACGAAAACTCTTGGCGGAGTTCGCCCGTTTCGGTGACGAGAACGTCGAGGTTTCGGCCAGCGACAATCACCTCGGCTTCCGCATGGGTGAGCGGACCCTGGTCTCGCGGATCGTTGAGCTTCGGTTCCCGCAGTATGAGCGGGTCATCGTGCGTGACAATCCATCGCGCGCTCGGGTGGATCGCAAGGAGTTTTTAGCTTCTCTGCGCCGGGTGAGCTTGATGGCCCACGAAAAAGCGCGAGGGGTTCGTTTTCGCTTTGATCCGTCGGGCGAACTCACTCTGGTGTCCATCGGCTACGATCGCGGCAGCGCAGAGGAAACGCTCTCTGTCAGCTACCAGGGTGATGGCATGGAAATCGCCCTCAACGCCCAGTACGTCATCGATGTCTTGCAGACCCTCGAGTGTCCGATGGTGGAGCTCCAACTCAAGGATGGAAACACCCAGTGTGTGTTGGTCCCGGTGGACGACGATCCGCGACTCGAGGAGTACATCTACGTCCTCATGCCCATGAGGCTGTAGCTCCCACGAGTTCGGTGAATCTAAATCCACTCCGTCTCAAGCGCAGGTGACCGGTGCGCCTCATAGAGATCAAGACCGCGGGTTTTCGCAACCTCGTGTCGGATTCGATCTCGTGGAGCGGCTCGAGCAACCTCGTCGCCGGTGCCAACGGTCAGGGCAAGACAAACCTCCTCGAGGCCGTCGCCGTATTTGGAAATCTGCGTTCCTTCCGGGTGCCGTCCATGCGACAGGTCGTCACCCACGGAGAGGTGGAGTTCTTTCTCGAAGGCCGCGTGGAGACACTCACGGGGGTGGTGCGTCTGAGCCAGCACCTGAGGATGGGCCCGCCGGTTCGTCGCGTGCTCGAAATCGCCGGGGCAACGGCCTCGGTCTCTCAGTATCTTCAGATCTTTCCGGTCTTCACCCTGAGTGGCTCCGATCGTGAACTCGTCGCCGGTGGACCGAGCGCACGTCGCGCCTTTCTTGATCGATTTACGTTCCTTCTCGAGAATGAGTTCTTTGATGAGGTTCTGAACTATCGGAGAACGCTCCGTCAACGAAATGCAGCGTTGACCTCAGCTGTTGATGATCGTGAGATGGAGGTTTGGGAAGACCGGCTGGCGAGGGCTGCCGCTGCGGTGGTTCATCGCCGCCTCAGGATGTCTGAGAGGCTCATTGAATCATTCGAACCGATCTACACAGAGCTTCGTAGTGATGGTTTTCCTCGAGTCGAGCTCAGCTATCGTGGCGAAGCCGGGATCGAACAGGCCGAGAAGGTATCAGAACTGGAAGAACACTACCAAAAACGGTATAATGAGACGCGAGTTCGAGACCGGCGGACGGGCTTCACGAGCGAGGGTCCCCACCGACATGATCTGGGGCTTCGTGCGGATGGAAGAACGGTCCGGCACATGCTCAGTTCCGGTCAGTCCAAAGTGGTTGCTGCTGCGCTCCGTCTCGCGTCGTTGACGCAGGTTGAAAAAGGTCGAGGTGAGCACCTACCCGTCATTGTCGATGATGTTGATGCGGAGTTGGATTCGGTGGTGCTCGATCGTCTCATCGAGCATCTCGAAGGTGAACGACAGCTTTTCTTTTCGAGCGCGAACAGAGGAGTGTCGCAGAGGTTGAGAGCCGGTTCGAAACGGCTCGAAGTCCGTCAGGGAAAACTGATCGAGGCGGTAGGAGAACGATTGGATGAGTGAAGCGTACACAGCTGATAACATCAAGGTCCTCAAGGGCCGAGATGCGGTTCGCAAGCGGCCGGGGATGTACATCGGCGATGTCGATGATATTTCCGGTCTCAATCACATGGTCTGGGAAGTCGTGGACAACTCCATCGATGAAGCCCAGGCGGGACATGCCACCCAAGTCTCGGTGACCATCCACGCCGATCAGACCGTCACCGTGACGGATGACGGGCGTGGAATTCCGGTTGATACCCACAAGGAATCCGGTCGCTCGGCCGCCGAGGTCATCATGACCGAGCTTCACGCCGGCGGGAAGTTCGACAGCAACTCATACAAGGTGTCGGGCGGTCTGCACGGCGTCGGGGTCAGCGTGGTCAATTTTCTGGCCGAATGGCTCAGGGTGGAAATCTACCGGGAAGGCAAGGTCTGGGAGCAGACCTACCATCGCGGTGTGCCTCAGGGAGACCTGAAGGCGATTGGAAAAACCAAACGAACCGGCACGCTCATCAACTTCAAACCGGACCCCGAGGTCTTCTCCGTCCTCGATTACCACCCCGATCTCCTCGTCCGCCACCTCCGCGAATTGGCCTTCCTCAACTCGGGCCTCAATATCAGCTTCGAAGACGAGGGAACCGAGCGGGAAGAGGATTTCCGCTTCGATGGCGGGCTGACGGAATTCGCCCGCTATCTCAACCGGTCCAAGACGGTCCTCCACGAAGATCCCATCTATCTCGATGAGAAGACCGACGACGGTGAAGAACTCGAGGTCGCGCTGCAGTGGCACGACAGCTATTCGGAAAACGTCCTCGCGTTCACCAACACGATCTTCAATCGGGACGGCGGAACCCATCTTTCGGGCTTCCGAGCCGCGCTGACCCGAACGATCAACTCCTATGCCCAGTCCCAGAATCTCCTCAAGGGGATGAAGGAAAACCTCTCCGGTGAAGATGTGCGTGAAGGTTTGACCGCGGTCATCGCGGTGCGCCTCATCGATCCTCGGTTTTCTTCTCAGACCAAGGACAAACTGGTCTCGGCCGATGCCAAGGGTTGGGTTGAGTCGGCGATCAACAGCCGGCTCTCGACCTTTTTCGAGGAGAACCCGGCAGTGGCGAAACGGGTCATCTCGAAATGTCTCGATGCCGCAAGGGCCCGCGAGGCGGCGCGCAGTGCGCGCGAACTCACCCGGCGAAAATCGGCCCTCGAAACATCGGCATTGCCGGGCAAGCTCGCGGATTGCTCCGAACGGGACCCACAACTTGCGGAAATCTTCATCGTCGAGGGTGATTCCGCCGGCGGCTCGGCCAAACAGGGCCGCGATCGTCGATTCCAGGCGATTCTCCCGCTCAGGGGCAAGATTCTCAACGTCGAAAAGGCACGATTCGATCGAATGCTGGGTTCAGAGGAGATCCGCGCGCTGATCCAGTGTCTCGGAACGGGGATCGGCAAGGATGAGTTCGATCCCCTCAAGGTGCGCTACCACAAGATCATCATCATGACCGATGCCGATGTCGACGGTTCGCATATTCGGACGCTGCTGTTGACCTTCTTTTATCGCCAGATGCGCGAGCTCGTCGAACGGGGCCACCTCTTCATCGCGCAGCCGCCGCTCTACAAGGTGGCTCGGAAGAAGAAAGAGGTCTATCTCAAGGACGACGCCGATCTCTCCAGCTTCCTCCTCGATCGCGTCGAGGATGAGTTTCAGCTGCATGTCGGTTCCACCGGCGAAGTCTTCTCAGGCCGAGACCTTCGCGCGGTGATACTCGCCGCCGAAGACTGGACCGAGACCCTCGGCAACCTCGAACGACGAGGATGGCCGGCCGAGCTCGTGGCCGCGGCGCTCGATGTGGAGTCCCGGGGCATGAAGTCCGGATCCTCCGACCATGCGGATGCGTTGGTCGCGGAACTCCGCACTTTGGGATACGAAGAAACGAGAGTCGAGATCGATGAGGAGCGCGGGGCGTCGGAGGTTGTCTGTCGGGTCGGAACCAACGGCGTCAGCCGCGACAGCCGTCTCGGTCGGTCACTCACCAAGAGTGGGCACTTCAGGCGGGCCGAGCGAATGCTCGACCGGATCGCTCCACTGAGAGTCGGTCCCTATCATCTCGAACGCAACGGCGAGCGAACCACCGTTGAAACCCTGCCGGCTCTGGTGAGCCACCTCTACGAAATCGCGAAGAAGGGTTACAACATCCAGCGATACAAGGGTCTCGGTGAGATGAACCCGACCCAGCTCTGGGAAACCACCATGGACCCGAGTGTGCGGCGGTTGCTCGTGGTCAACATCGAAGATGCCGCAAAGGCTGATGAACTCTTCACAATTTTGATGGGCGACGCGGTCGAACCGCGGCGCCGCTTTATCGAGGACAACGCCCTCGAAGCACGCAACCTGGATATTTAGATGAGCGAGCACAAGGCACCCGAAGGCGATCGTATTCCGATCACCATCGAAGAGGAACTCCGCAGCTCCTATCTCGACTACGCCATGTCGGTGATCATCGGCCGCGCACTGCCCGATGTCCGAGATGGGCTCAAGCCGGTTCACCGGCGGATCCTCTATGGGATGTTGGAGGGCGGAAGCACCGCCTCGAAGGCCTATCGGAAATCGGCGCGCATCGTCGGTGATGTCATGGGTAAATACCATCCCCATGGCGATCAGGCGATCTACGACACCGCGGTCCGGATGGCGCAGGATTTCTCCATGCGCTACACCCTGGTTGACGGCCAGGGCAACTTTGGATCGGTGGACGGCGACTCGGCTGCGGCCATGCGCTACACCGAGGTCCGCCTCACCCGGCTTGCCGAGGAACTCCTCAGCGATGACATCTCGAAGGACACCGTCGACTGGGCGCCCAACTACGATGGTTCCCTGAACGAGCCGACGGTCCTGCCGGCGCGGTACCCCAACCTCCTGGTCAACGGTTCGGCAGGGATTGCGGTGGGAATGGCCACCAATATCCCACCGCACAACATCACCGAGATCATCGATGCCACCATCGCCGTGGTGAGGAATCCGACGATCGAGATCGACGAGTTACTAGAAATAGTACCGGGTCCGGACTTCCCCACCGCCGGGTTCATTCATGGCCGAAAAGGGATCCGCGACGCCTACACCACCGGCCGCGGCATCATCCAGATGCGAGCCCGCGCCATCATCGAAGAAGCCGAGAAGGGCAAGCGCGCGGCGATCATCGTCAACGAGCTGCCCTATCAGGTCAACAAGGCCCGCCTCGTCGAGCAGATCGCCAATCTGGTCCAGGCCAAGCGCCTCGAGGGCATCGCCGATCTCCGCGACGAGTCCGATCGTGACGGCATCCGGATGAAGGTCGAGCTCAAACGCGACGCCATCCCCGAGGTGGTGCTCAACAATCTCTACAAACTCACCCAGATGCAGACCACCTTCGGGATCATCCTGCTCGGGGTTCTTAACAAGCAGCCCAAGATTTTCAATATCAGGGAGCTCCTCCAACACTTCATCGAGCACCGCAAGGAAGTGGTGGTTCGGCGCACCAGATTCGATCTCGCCCGCGCCCTCGAGAGAGCCCACATCCTCGAGGGTCTCGTCATCGCCCTCGACCACATCGACGAGGTCATCAAGCTCATCCGCGCGGCGGCGGATCCGGCGACGGCGAAGAGCGGCCTCATGGAGAGTTTCGGTCTCTCCGCGCTTCAGGCCCAGGCGATTCTCGACATGCGCCTGCAGCGGCTCACCGGTCTCGAGCGCGACAAGATCGTCGGGGAGTACGCCGAGCTCAAGAAGACCATCGCGCACCTCGAGGCGATCCTCGGTTCAGAGGAGATGGTCGCCGACATCGTCGTTGATGAACTCTCCGAGATCCGAGCGAAATACGGCGACGCACGCCGGACCGAGATCGTTGCCGATCTCGGTGATCTGTCCATCGAGGACCTCATCGCCGAAGAGGACATGGTCATCACCGTCTCCCGGGACGGCTATATCAAACGATCGGCGGTGTCGGTCTACCGCGCCCAGCATCGAGGAGGCCGCGGTCGTCGCGGGATGGCCACCAAGTCCGAAGACCTGGTCTGGAAGCTCTTTGTCGCGTCGACCCACGCGACCATGCTCTTCTTTACCTCGACGGGCCGGGTCTTTGTCCGCAAGGTCCACGAGTTGCCCGACATCGGTCCGGCGGCCAGGGGACGGGCCCTCGTCAACCTGCTCCAACTCGACAGCGGTGAGCGGGTCGCGGCGTTGCTCGCGATCAGGGATTTTGCCGAGCACCCGGATTCGTTCCTCTTCTTCGCAACCCGGATGGGACGGGTGAAACGAACATCGCTCAAAGACTACGCCAATATCAGAGCCAACGGCCTGCGTGCCGTGGTCATCAACGAGGGCGATAATCTCTTATCGGTGCAGCTCACCGATGGCGCCAGCCAGGTCTTTATGGGCACCCACCAGGGGATGGGGATCCGTTTTCCGGAGAGCGACGCCCGCTCCATGGGTCGGGTCACCGCCGGTGTGCGCGGGATCAACCTCCGCAAAAAAGATTTTGTTGAAGAGATGGCCATCGTCAACCCGGAGGACGACCACGATATTCTGGTTGTGACCGATCTCGGGTTCGGCAAGCGGACGGCGGTTTCCGAGTTCCGGCTCCAGGGCCGGGGCGGCTATGGCGTGGCTCTGATCAAGCTCACCAAGAAGAACGGCAACGTCATCGGGATGCACCATGTCCAAGAGGATGAACAGCTTCTGATCGTGACCGAGGGTGGGATCCTGATCCGGATGAACATCGCCGAGATCCGCCGCATCGGCCGGGCCACCCAGGGGGTGCGTCTGATCCGCCTCGACGAGGGTGATCGCGTGGTTTCGGTGGCGGTTGCCGGCGCCGAGAATGACGACGACGATACGGAGAGCACCGAGCTCGCCGAGAACACGCCCGGAGAGGACTCGGACACCGCCGCCGCCGAAACCGAAGCCAACGAGGAATCCGCGGACCCAGACAGCCAAGACGCTGACACCCAAGATCCTGGCGCGGCGAGCTGATCGCGCCGCGGGGGGTCTCGCGGCGGTGACTGACCCACCCAAGATCCGCGCGGTGGCCCTGATTCACCAGGAAGGCGTCCTCGCCTTGATCGCGGTCGTCGGTCTGTCCTTTGGTGAACGGGGTCTCCTCCAGGCGCTGGCGCCGAAAACCACGGTTCTCGGTTCTCTCGCGGTCGGTGTTACGGCCGGGATCGCCTGCGTTGGCCTGTTGTGGCTGCTCCGCAAGGTGCCGGCTCTCGAGCGTCTCGAGCATTGGCAGCAGGGGGTGGTTTCGGGGTGGACGGCGACCGACGCCGTAGCCGTGGCGTTGGTCTCCGGGCTTGCCGAAGAGGCCCTGTTGCGGGCGTTGCTTCAACCGGTCATCGGTCTTGTGCCGGCGGCCGTTCTGTTTGCGGTCCTACACCTCGTGCCCGAAAGAAAACTCTGGTTCTGGCCCGTTTTCGCCCTCATTAGCGGGCTTCTCCTCGGCGGTCTCTTCGAAGTATGGGGTTACCCGGCCGCGGCCGTGGCCCATATTGTGATCAACGCGGTGGCGCTCCTTCGGTTGCGCCGTCCGATCGATGAGTAGTTTCGCGTCCCAAAACACGTCCCGCTGTGTACAATAGCCGCGGCTGCGTGTACGTCCCCGGAGGTTATGATGGAAAGTTCCGAGAACCAATTTCGTGTCAAGGTTGGATTGGCGGAGATGCTCAAGGGGGGAGTGATCCTCGATGTCACCACCGCCGACCAGGCCAAGATTGCCGAGGATGCCGGCGCCACCGCGGTCATGGCCCTCGAGCGCGTGCCCGCCGACATTCGTATCCAGGGCGGGGTCGCCCGCATGGCGTCGATTAAAAAGATTGCCGAGATTCAGAAGTGTGTTTCGATCCCCGTGATGGCCAAGATTCGCATCGGTCACATCACCGAAGCGCGGATGCTCGAGGCCCTCGAGGTGGACTTCATCGACGAAAGCGAAGTCCTGACCCCGGCCGATGAAGAGAACCACGTCAACAAACATGGTTTCAAAGTGCCCTTTGTCTGTGGTTGCCGAAACCTCGGTGAGGCGCTGCGGCGGATCGGTGAGGGCGCCGCCATGATGCGGACCAAGGGCGAGGCAGGATCGGGCGATATCGTCGAGGCGGTGCGCCATCTTCGTGCGGTTCATCGCGGAATCAAGATGCTCGGCATCCTTGACGAACACGAACTCATGGCCGAGGCGAAGAGCCTCGGCGCACCGTTCGAGCTCGTCACATGGGTGGCCGAACACGGACGGCTGCCGGTGCCCAATTTCGCGGCCGGTGGCATTGCCACCCCGGCCGATGCCGCCCTGTGCATGACCCTCGGCGCCGAGGCGGTCTTTGTCGGATCGGGTGTCTTCAAATCCGAGGACCCGGCGCCACGAGCAAAAGCCATCGTCGATGCGGTGACCCACTGGCAGGATCCAGCCAAGCTCGTGGAGATTTCGCGCGATCTTCAGGAGGCGATGTCCGGTCTCGAAGTCGGCAAACTCACCTCTGAGGAAATGCTGTCTCGTCGAGGGTGGTGATGCGCTGCGGCGTCCTGGCGCTGCAAGGAGACTGGGCGGCCCATGCCGCGGTGTTGAACAACCTGGGCGTCGAGACCGTTCTCGTCCGCACCGCGGCTGAGCTTGAAACCGTGGATGCGCTCGTTCTTCCTGGTGGTGAGTCTACCGCCATGCTTCGGCTGATGGAACCCGACAACCTGGCCGAGAAGATTGCGCTCCGGGTGCGAAACGGTCTGCCGGTTCTCGCCACCTGCGCCGGGGTGATCCTGCTCGCGACCACGACCAGGCCGTCGCAGCCGAGTTTGGCTGTGCTCGATGTCGAGGTCGAGCGGAACGCCTATGGCCGCCAGGTACACTCGCGGGTCGCCGCCGTCGAACTCACCGACAATCTCGGTGAGCCGGTGGTGATCGATTGTGTCTTTATTCGAGCCCCGAGGATCACCCGACTCGGACCCGATGTGAGCGTACTGGGCCGGCTCGGCAGCGATCCGGTTCTTGTCCGGCAGGGTGGCATCATCGCCGCCACCTTCCATCCAGAGCTGACCGACGACCATCGAATCCACCGCCTCCTGGTGGACAAGGAGGTAGGCCATGGCAGGTGAGAAGCTGCTTCGAGAAGAAATCAACGGGATCCACAACCTGGTCATGAATGATGGGCCCAACGCACTCAACGCAACCCTCATGGATGAGTTGACCGATGCGCTCGTAGAGCTCCGCGAAGGAGGGGCTCCACCGGTCCTTTTGAGATCGTCGCACGAGATACTCTTCTGTCCTGGCTGGGACCTCAAGGACCTCATGGGAGCCGACCGCGACGAAGTCGCCGCGGCGCTCGATCGATTCAACCGATTGATCTTCAATCTGTTCAGCTATCCCGGTCCAACCGCGACGGCGATCCACGGCCACGCGGTCGCCGGGGGCTGTCTCCTGGCTCTGTGCTGCGATCTGAGAATCATGGCCACCGGCCGGCCCAGGATTGGATTGTCCGAACTCAACCTCGGGGTGCCGGTTCCGGCGTCAAGCCTGGTGATGCTGCGAGAACGACTTGCCGCAAACGTGGTCGAGGAACTCGTGGTGGGTGGAGATGGGTGCAATGCCGACCGGGCGAGGGAGCAGGGTGTGGTTCACCGGATCGCCGAACCGGACCTGGTGCTGGCCAAGACCGAGCGTGAACTCGCCCGGCTCGCGGCCAAACCGAAGCATGCCTTTGCCGCGACCAAGCAGTTTCTCCTCGGGGAGAGCTGGCGCCGAATGTCCGAACCGAACACCGCCGAAGACGCGGTCTTTCTCGACTGTTGGTTCACAACTCAGACCCAGCAGCGGATCAGCGGAATCGTCGAGCGTCTGGGTACCTGACCCGCTCTTTTCTTCACCCTCGTGACGAATCCATGAGAAAAGCGGGCTAACGGGAGTCCGATCGGTCGGTCAGAAGGTGTAGGTCCGGTCCTGGACCAACTCCGCGATCTCGCGGTTCATCTCGGTGGCGGCAAGCTCCGCGCGAAGCTCATCGACATAAGGCGGCTTGAAATGGTAGATGAGCACCGGGATCTCGCGGTTGAGTTTCTTCAGTTCCGCTGCGAGGGTTTTCGGAGTCAGGTGGAGACTGATGTCGGCCACCGCCTGCATCCGATTCGGAAATGAGCACTCCGTGATGAGGGCTTTGAGATTCGGTGTCTCGTTGGCGACCTGCCATATTCGTTCGGTGGGTCCGGTATCCGAGGTGAAAATGACGTTCGACGAGCCCTGGCTGATGAGGAATCCCGTTGTCGGAACGATGTGATCCACCGGAATCGCCGTGATCTCGAGATCGCCGGAGGGCAACCCGGTGATGGTGAACGGCTCTTCGGCCACGATCTCCTGGAAACGAACCGACGGCTCCACATGATCTGGAATTCGGGTGAAATCCGGCCATGTGTCGTTGTTGAAGAGGTGGCGACGAACCGCGCCCATGACCTGTTTGGCACAGTAAATGGACACCGGCTCGGGATGGGTGCCGAAGATATTCTCGATGAGAAACGGCAGCGTCGCGGTGTGATCCATGTGGGTGTGGCTGATGAGCACGTGGCGGATCTTCTGTTGCTCGCTGATGGTCAGGGCGCGGGTGATGGCACCGGCATCGACGACAACCTCACCATCAACGAGAAACGAGGTCATACGGCAGTCGGGGCTGTCTCCGCCAAAGCTACCCAATACCCGGAAATCCATGCGGTGAGTATACCTGAGAGAGGATAGGATCTCGCCGGAGAATTTATCTCGCAGTCTTTCCCCGGCGGGCATATCGGATCGTTCTTGCTGGTGTTTTCTCAGTTCCGGTCGGTTTGGAGCCCGCCGGCGCTGTGGAAACTGACATGGACGGCCGGTTGGCGGTACCATGAAGTGATGTCGACGATCAGCCACCAACCCCGTCTCCGTCTTGCCCTCCTGCTGGCAGGAGGAGGGCGAAAGACCCGACGGCTCGTCGCCGGTGATGAGGGCAGGGAGGGACGACTCTGGGCGAAGGCCCCGGCCGCCCTCAAAACCGAGGTCGCTCGTCTGCTCGATGACGAGGTTCCGAGGGTCCTCGGTTGGGTCAAACGGGAGGGCTGGCGTTGGCTCGTGCCCGGTGATGCCGGTTATCCGAATGCACTCGAACATTCGTCGGACCCACCGCTCGGACTCTTTGTCCGCGGCGAGCTGCGTTCGGCGCCGGTGGTGGCGGTGGTGGGCTCACGACGCGCGACGAGCTACGGAAGACAGGTCGCGCGGGTGCTCGGAGAAGAGCTCGCCCGGGCTGGGGTGGTTGTGGCCTCGGGAATGGCGCGGGGTGTTGACGTCGCAGCCCACGAGGGCGCCATCGCCGCCGGAGGGCCGACCTGGGCGGTGTGGGGCGCCGGACCCGATCGTGTCTATCCGCCGGAACACAAGGAGCTCGCAGCCACGATCACCACCTGTGGTGCGCTCATCACCGAGTACCTTCCGGGGACCTCGCCGCGGCCGCACCACTTTCCCGAGCGAAACCGGATCCTCGCCGGGCTCGCTCAGGCCGTCGTCGTCGTTGAAGCCGCCGCCCGATCCGGCGCCCTGATCACCGCGAGACTCGCCCTTGACGAGGGCCGTGAGGTCCTGGCGGTGCCCGGGAGCATCCTCTCGGAGGTTTCGACGGGTCCCAACACACTTTTGTGCCTCGGCGCGCGGCCCATGCTCACGCCCGGGGATGTGCTCGACGCCATCGGTCACGATCTTCCGGCGGATGAAGGGCCGGTGGCTGCCGCCCACCCCCTGTTGACGCACCTCTCGGCTGGTGAACGGCTCACCACCGACGAACTCGTGACGCGTTCTGGGCTCTCCGTGCCCGAGGTCCACACCGCCCTGCTTGATCTCGAGCTCGGCGGCGAGGTGGAGCGCCAGCGTGATGGCAGCTTCCAGCTCAGACGGCCGGCGTTGCCGAAGGAATAGACAACCGACGCTGCTGCTTTTGATGAGAGTTGCGGGAGCTGACCACGGGAGGGTGACGGTTTCGTGAAGAATCAAGAAGTTCTTGTCGTTGGAGGAGGTCTCGCCGGAAGCGAAGCCGCGTGGCAGCTCGCCCAAGCCGGTCTGGATGTGCGGTTGGTCGAAATGCGCCCCACGCGTCCGACACCGGTCCACACCACCAACCGCCTCGCCGAACTCGTGTGCTCGAACTCGCTTCGGGGCGATGTGCTCAGCAACGCGGTGGGCTTGCTCAAGCGTGAGATGGAGGTCCTCGACTCACTCATCATCCGTGTTGCGAGAGAATCGGCCGTGCCGGCGGGTGGAGCATTGGCGGTGGATCGGGAGCTTTTTTCCGGTGGGGTGACCGCGGCCATCGAGGGGCATCCGTCGATCACCATCGAGCGCCGAGAGGTCACCGAATTGCCCCGGGAACCGGCGATCATCGCCACCGGGCCCCTGACAAGCCCCGCGCTTCACCGCGAACTCGAGCAAGTCCTCGGTGAGGGTTCTCTCGCCTTTTTTGATGCCGTCGCCCCCATTGTGGCTCGGGATTCCATCAACCGCGAGAAGGTCTTTCGCGCCTCCCGCTATGGCAAGGGCGGCGATGACTATCTCAACATCCCCCTCGACCGGGAGGGATACGAGACATTCATTGCTGAACTGCTCGCGGCTGAGAAGGTCGCCTTTAAGGAGTTCGAGGTCCAGGATTATCGCTACTTCGAAGGCTGTCTCCCCGTCGAGGTCATGGCCGAACGGGGGCTCGACACCCTTCGCTATGGACCCATGAAACCGGTGGGGTTGGTGGATCCCGCCACCGGACGGCAACCCTGGGCGGTGGTTCAACTCAGGCAGGACGACCTCGCCGCCGAATGTTGGAACATGGTGGGCTTCCAAACCAAGCTCACCCACGCCGAGCAGAAGAGGATCTTTCAAACGCTGCCCGGATTGGAGGACGCCCGCTTTGTCCGGCTCGGGATGATCCATCGCAATACCTTTATCAACGCACCGGCCCATCTCGATCCCCTGCTCCGCCTCGTCAAGCACCCCTCCCTCCGGTTGGCGGGTCAGATGACCGGTGTGGAGGGCTATGTCGAGTCTGCCGCCACTGGTCTCATGACCGCCCTGACCCTGATCGCCGAGATCGCCGGTCGCGATGTCGAGGCGCCGCCGCCGGTGACCGCTTTCGGCGGCCTTGTCCGTCACCTGACCGGGCGGGCCCCGAAGGGTTTCCAGCCTGCCAACATCACTTGGGGTCTCATCGCCTGCCCACCCGAATTGCGAGCTATTCGGAAGAAGAGCGAACGTCGGATGGCCCAGGCCGAAGGGGCCCTGGAGGCGATCGCCGCATGGAGAGCCACACTGGTGTGATCCGGGTCACCCCCGGAAATTGAACTTTTTCGCCTTCTCGATCGTCTATATCTTTGACAGACGGACGACGGGAGGATGAAGCATGCGAAACATCAAACAGACGCTGAGCCCCGGAGCGTGGCTGCCGAATCCGGATCGTCGTAAAACCATAGTGATCGCCGATGCCGGCGGCCGGGCCGAGGTGGTCCTGCTCGCCGCGACACATCCGGTCCACGCCGGCTCGTGTTTTGATCATGCAGGGCGCCGGTGGATCATCCGGGGACAACGGCATCACAGCAGGGTGCTGGTCGCCGAACCGCTCCCCCGGGTGCAGCAATAGCGTGATCCGTGGTTCGGAGGTCGCAGGTCGAAAGTCGTGATTCGTAAGTCGTGAGTCGGATATGCTTTCGACCTAATACCTCAATCCTCCCCCGACCCCGCCCGTGGATGACTCTTGCGGTAGACCGACATGAGATGGGCCAGATCGACCCCGGCGTAGATCTGAGTTGTTGCCAGCGAGCTGTGTCCGAGGAGCTCCTGGATCGCCCGCAGGTCCATTCCCGCCTCGAGGAGATGGGTGGCGAAGGCATGCCGCAGTGCGTGCGGATGAAGTCGGTGGAGATCCGCCGTGCGTCGTACGGCCTCGTCGAGAAAGCGCCGCACCGAGCGGTCGGAGAGACGGCCGCCGCGTTGGTTGACGAAGAGAGGCTCGTCTCCATCACCGGGTTGTTTCCGCCATCCGGAGCGATGGGGCAGGTACGCGCGAACGGCGTCGGCCGCACGCCGGCCGAAAGGGACGATCCGTTCCTTGCGCCCCTTGCCGCTGACTCGCAACAGACGATCCGTCAACGAGAGATCATCCATATCCAGCGCAACGAGTTCGCCGACCCGCAGACCGGCGCCATAGAGAAGCTCGATGAGAGCGAGGTCGCGCCGGCCGGCGGGGGTCTCGGGAAAGTTCTCGAGGAGGTCTTCGATGGCGTATCGATCGACCACATCCGGCTGATTGTGCTCTTTTCGTGGTAGGGGGACCGCGATGGCCGGGTTAGCATCGACGATCCCTTCAGCAACGAGAAAGCTAAAGTACGTCCGGATGCTGGACAGGGCGCGCTCGAGCGATCGGGGTTGGAGCCGCCGCTGCCACAGATGGGCGACCCAGTCCCTGATGTCGGAGGTCTTCACTTCCGCCGGGCCCCGGTGGAGCGACTCCGCACGATCGACAAAACGTGCAAGTTCACGGCGATAGGCCTTGAGGGTGGCGGGCGAGAGATTGCGTTCGAACTCGAGGTGTTCGAGAAACGACTCCTCCAACCATGATGGCCGAAGGGAAGGCTCTTCGGTCATCGTTCGGGTCCCTGGCTCCCACCGGTCTGAGAGGTGAGCCGCCACCAGCCGATTCGCAGGAGGTCGGCGAACATGTCGGCGGAGTGGGTCAACGGCTGGACCCGAGATTCCTCGACGTGTCGCCAGCGCACCGGAACCTCGCTGATCCGGCTGCCCCAGGCTCGAGCCAGGAAGAGGAGTTCGACATCGAAGGCGAAGCCGTTGATCCTCTGCGCCGCCGCCAGGCTTCGCCCGAGATCGCCGTCAAAGAGCTTGAACCCGCATTGGGTGTCGCCCAACCCCGGGACCGCAAGCAACTGCACCGCCAGATTGAAGGTCCGACCCATGAGGTCGCGGTATCTCGGTTGCGGCTGCTCGATGAGGCTTCGGTCGATGGCCCGGGATCCGATGGCGACCCCGCCGATGAAGGACTCGTTCAGCGCCTCGATTTCCTCGATCGGGGTGGCCATGTCGGCGTCGCAGAGCAGGATGGCTTCGCCCCGGGCAGCAGCGAAACCGGTTCTGACAGCGGCGCCCTTGCCCTTGTTGCGGTCATGAACCAGACAGTGGAGGGTGATTCCATCGGCGAGGGCAGCGTTTTTCGCGACCTTGGCGGTGCCATCGTTCGACCCGTCATCCACCACGAGGATCTCGGCCGGGAGCCACCGGGGATGACCCGCGAGAAAGCCGACGATCTCGACCAGAGTCGACGGCAGCCGTTGGGCTTCGTTGTACGATGGAATGACCACGCTCAAGCGCATGTCAACGCTCCCGTGACGATGGGTTGTTCTGTCTGTTAGCCGATGGTTGACACACGACGTGAGCAACCGATCTCGGGGCCACTCAGGTCGCCGGAACGGATTCGAGCCTGGAGGCCGCAGCGAGGGCCAGCGGCGAGCGCCGGGGACCGAGAAGGTTTGGCAGACCCATCAACAACGCGGTCACCACCGCCGCCACGATCACCACCACCACCCGCACCGGGGCGACGCGATCGCTGAACACGACGCCGGCGAGCAACATCCCGGGCGTTGCCTGCCGGATCAAGATCAAGGCTGCGGCTGCAGCGAGCCACCAGGTGGCTCCCAACGCAAGTGCCCAGGGAAGGGCCGTCAGCGATGGGTTGTGGCCGGCGGCGTTGAGGCCGAGGAGCGCAGTGGTACAGACAATGAGCGAAGCGACGGCGTCGGCCCAGGATGAGGCCAGCAGGTTGATGGTCGGGGGCGCCCTGTCCGAGTCGGTGGTTGGCGGCACGCCACCCGAATCGTCCTCTTCAAACGTGGATTCCTGGAGGATGTCCCAGTTCTTCGGGATCTCAGACTCCTCGGGCGGGATCTCGTTGGATCTCATCTTTATCGTTCGTTCAAGCTTCGGATAAAGATCTCGAGGCGCATGTCGGCTGCTCGGACCTTGTATTTCTGGACGAACTCGATGAAGCGAAGGGCTTCCTCGTCTTCGGGCTTGAGCTCGAGAAGCCGCGTGAGGTGATTCTCGGCTCCGGTGAGGTTGTACGCTCGTGATTCGGCGAGGGCCGAGTTGAATAGGCTGCGCTCGAGGACCACCACCAGGTCTCCCTGTCCGGGGTACTGGAGGAGAAGATCTTCACTGATGCTGACCGCGGTTCGATAGTCGCGGGTCTTCAGCGCGTTGTGGAGAATCGGCGCTTCGGGTTCGGTCTCGATGATCGATTGTTGGATCTCCATCAACCCGGGGTCGTCGGGGTAGGCCGCAAGCCCGTCGGTCGTGGCCATATAGGCCGACCACCAAAGACCCTGATCGGACAACGCCTGGGCGCGGGATGCGTCCTCGGGGACAGGGGTAGGGGTCGGTGGAGCGAGGCTCACTTCGTATTTGGCGATCCGCATATCGATCCGCTGTTGGGAAAGGCCCGCAGCCGGAAACTCGCGGAGCAGATGAAGAGCCTCTTCGACCTTGTGTTCCTTGTAGAGACGATCGGCCGACAACATGACCTCGTTGACAGCCGCCGAATTGTCCACCTCCTCGGGCTCGGCTGTGAGGAACATTCCGCCTAGCCAGACCCCGGCCAGAATGACGACCAACGCCACCCCGGCGATGGCCAGCAGCCGTATGGAGATCTTGCTGCGAAGGCGATCGACGAGCGTGAGCTCTTCAAAACCATCGAAATCATCGTCGGACTCACCGAAGAGATCGTCGTCGAGATCCTCGGCGGCGATATCGGTGCCCCCATCCGGCGGCAGATCACCAAAGAGGTCGTCATCGAGCTCCGGAAGCTCGGGTGCCGCCGCCGGCAGATCTTCGTCCCTTCGCCTGGGTGGCTCCGCGGCCGGAGGTTGAGACGATTCAACACCCTGTTCGCGATCCAGTTGCTCCTTGAGGAGATTGACTTCGAGGTGGTTTGGACGCAGCGAGAGGGCCTTGGTGATGAGCAATCGGGCGGCGTCGTGTTCGCCTTCATCAAAGGCGTCTCGAGCCGTGCTGAACAGTGATTCGATCTTGGTTTCGGTCTCGGAGAGAGACTTTTTCGCCCGTTGGATCAAGTGCCCGGCTTCGGGGTGGGTCGGTTTGAGAAGAAATACCCGCGACCAGAGGGAAATCGCCAGCGGTTGGTCTCTTTGGTCGTACGCCTCCTGCCCCCGTGTGATGAGGTCCTGAATGGATGACGCAATGGAATCCTCATCGGCGTCTTTCATATCGGCGACACCTGAGTCGTCTCCGGCGGGGGCGGCGCCGGCCAAGGCGTCCCCCGGGTCTCCCGCATCGGATGATTCAGGCGGAGCGGAGAAGAGATCGGCAGTGTCGTCCATGGGAGGGAATGACACATCATCGCCATGGCCGTCACCGAAGGCGGACGCCGGTGCGGATTCCGGTATCGCCGAATCCGGCTCCGAATCTATGAGATCGGCAAAAGGATCCTGGGTGTCGAATTCAACGGCGAACGCGTCCTCGAGCGGAGAACCGATTTCGTCGTCGGGCAGCGGGCCCGGTGCATCCTGATCGAGGGTGTCCGCCACGGAGATGGGCTCCGATTCCGCCCCCGTTGTGGCAGGTCGGGATGGCGGCATTGACGGGTCCGGTGGCGCGTCGGACGGTTCGGCCGAGGATCCCTGGGACAGCGCGAGACCGCCGGTCTCGTCGATCTCCTTCAAAGTCGAGGCGATTCCGGTGTGGTGGGGATCAAGCGCCTGGGCCATCATGACGAAATTGGCAGCCTCTTGGGGGTCGCCCTTGGCGAGAGCCTCGCGGGCCTGGATCAGAAACTGGCCGACCTGAACCTCGATTTTGAGAGCCTTTTCGATCTGGTCTCTGAGGTCACGCGCCTCCTGATGGCCGGGAAGATCGATGAGGACCTTCTCGACCTTTTCTTTCGCACCGAGAAATTCTCTCGAGTTGAAGTCGTCCACCGCTTCGATGAGCAGGCCGTTGATGGCCTCGGTGGTCGGTGCCTGGAGCTGGGCGATGATGTCGCCGAGATCGATCTCATTCGAATTCGCTGCGAGCTGACGTTTCAGGCTGGCGGCGGGTGCGAATTTCGGATCGAGTCGAAGAACGAACTCGAGGCCGATCATTGCCTCCTCGCGCTGCCCCGCCTGGAGGTTGGTGAGCACTTGTTTGAAGGCCGTCATGACCCGTTCTTGCGCTTGTACAGAGAGCCCTGAGTTGCCTGGATATGACATATCGTAACGATGGTATCAAGGGGGTCATCCGACGGTCAACGAAGTCCCTGCGATCTCTATCACTTCAAGGGCTCGATATATTCACCGATGAGGGCTCCCGGCAGGATGATGGTGATGATGGCGCCACCCTCCGGCCGATTGGCGATCTTGAGCGTTCCGCCGTGTTCGGTGACGATCCGGTGGACGACGGCGAGACCGATTCCGGATCCCCGACCCTTGGTCGTGTAGAAGGGTTGCAGCAGCACTTCGGTATCTTCGGTCGGCAGACCCACGCCGGTATCGGCCACTTTGACGATGAGATCGAGTTCCTCGGAACACGCCGCAACCCCGATGGTTCCCGGGCCAGGAATGGCCGCGATGGAATTGTCGAGAAGATTGACCAGGGCCTGATTGAGCTGAACCGGATCGAGCATCCCGACCAGTTCCTCGTCGGGGAGCTCGAGTTCGATGTCCAAGCCCTCACGGACACCGTCATACAGCGAACAGACTTCGCGAAGGATACGGTTGACCGAAGCGGGACGTGGCTGAACCGTCGGCATCCGTGCGTACTCTCGAAACGAATCCACCAGCTGTTTGAGCCCGGACACCTGGGTGACGATGGCGTCGCAGCCCGACGAAACCACCTCGCTGAGCTCTGGATCCAGTTTTCCGGCGTGGCGGTGAATCCGTTCCGCGGCGAGCTGGATCGGGGTCAGCGGGTTCTTGATTTCATGCGCGATTCTCTGGGCGACCTCACTCCATGCAGCCTGGCGTTGGGCGCGGGCCAATTGGGTGAGATCGTCCATCGCCACGACGTTCCCACCACCGGCCAGCGTGGTAATGGTGATCTCGACGTGGAGAATCGCCCCACCGGTCTCGAGATCGGCTTCGAACCGTGTTTCCCGGATCGGACGGCCGGTGAGACGTGTGGAGAGTTGCTCGAGTCCGGGTTCGGAGAGTTCATCGAGCTCGAGCCATTCACCTGCCCAGTCGGGATGACCCAGCATTGTCGCCGCGGCCGGGTTGGGCCGAAAGGTGCGCCCGCCGGCATCCACGGTTAGGACGCCGGTCGGGATGGTCGCCAGGAGGGTTGCCATTTCGGCGGCCGATGCGCGGATATCGGCCTCGGTGGCCCGGACTCTTCGGACCATGGCGTTGAATGAGTCGACCAGGACCGCCATCTCGTCCGTCGCCGGAATGGTGACCTCGGAGAGTTCATCACCACCGGCGACCCGGCGGGTCGCGTCCGCCACCGCGAGCAATGGCTCGGTGAAGCGGCGTGAGAGGAAGAGCCCGGTCCAGACGGTGCCGAAGAGGAGAAGGAGAGTGATGGCGAGGAAGACAAGGATGGTCGTCGAGGTCACCATCCCGCGGGCCAGCTTCATCTCCTGAAACTCAACGTGGGCGGCGTTGGCGCGGTCGAGGTGCTGGAGCAACTGACGGGGCAGTGTGGTGCCGACGACGACGGTCGAAAATCCGTCATCCATGGGACGCCAGGCCCGCACCAGCAGTACGCTCCTCCAGCGGGTGGCGCGGACACCGGAAGCCGGAAGGTCATCGAGATTGAGAGGGGGCAGCGCGGCCGGGAGACGTCGAGGATCGGTCACCGCCTGGACCAGATCCGGGCCGTCGTAGATCGCGACCAGATCGACGCTGAGCAGGGTTCGAAGACGAGTGAGGCTTTGCAAATCCGGGTTCGACTGCAGCTCGCCGCTGGCGACGGCGACCTGCTCCAGGAGTCGGTCCTCGACCCCCTTCCGGATCTCAATTGTGACCTCGGATCCGACCAGGAGAATCTCCTCGACGGGGGATGAAAACCAGCGATCAATGGAGCTCTGCAAAAGATTGGTGGCGATGAGAAAAATAAAAATAACGGGCACGAAAGTCAGGCCGACATAGGTCAGCACCAGTTTGGTGCGAAATCGACCGCCGAGGATCCCGCTTCGCCACTCCGCCACGAGTCGGACGACGTTTCGAACGATGACGAATGACAGGATGAGGATCAGCGAAATATCGAGGTACCAGAGAATGAAGAGAAGCAGCCGGTTGGTGAGCTCGTCGGGGGAGACGCTCTGGGCACGCTGGAGCAGATAGAAGGCCCCGGTGGTCAGGGTCATCAAGAACAGGAAGGCGCCGAGTAGAAACCGGTTCTCGCGGCGATGGCGATTCCAGGCGCGGACCAGGCGGCCCATGGTCTACTCTGCGCCCTCGGGCTCGGGAAGTGGTTCCAGGATGATCTCGCTCCAGGGAGTCGCGTCAATCGTCGGAAAGATGAGCCAGGTGGTGCCGGACGAGAACACCGCCCGGACCCGAATCCTGAGATTGGCCCGTCGGCGTTCGGGCGGCAGCTCGACCCGGACCGGCGGAGGGCTGGTCAACCACAGCAGGGCTTCTTCGGTCGACTCGGCCTCGTGGGACGCGGTGATGATGCCGTTGAGGATGACCTGACACCGGAAACGACCGGTGACAGCATCGAAGGCTGAAATACTGACCAACTCACCGTTCCAGAGCCGGCGATCCCACCATCCCCGTCGTTTGGCCCTGACCCGAAGCGGATAGGTCAGACGAACCTCGGCACCCGATGTGAGGGCGTCCGAGATCTCCTCTGGTAGCGATTCCACCAGCTGAAAGCGGATCTCGACCGTCGCTGGATCCCGGGTCACTTCAAGGGCCACAGGGTCGGGCAGGGCGATTCCGGTTGCGAGCAGGAGGGCGAGTACAAAAGGCATGACCGGCCGATTCTACCATCGGGAGGAATCGGCAGGGCTCCACATGTATGAAGCACCGGGTTCTGCGCTAATGTGGAGAGAAAGCGAAGCGCCTGCCTTGAAGGTGGGCAAAAAGAGTTCCATTTTATTCTGATTGCGGCGGAGTGCACTAGAGTAGAGAATTGGAAACCGACCGAGGAGAGGTCATGACGGCGCAGCATCCATCCTGGACACCGGATACGGAACGGGCCTTCAAAGAGGTCCTGTATCGTTTTATGGGAGATGTCCATGCCACCAAGGCCGCCCTGTACCTGAAGTCCTCGGGTGGGGGCTGGTCTCTCGCGACACAGTACGGCTTTGGCCGTCGTGACCGGTTGTCGGAGTCGTTTGCCGATGATCACCCGCTCGTGCGAATGGTGCGGGCCTTTGGTCATGATCCCCGGTTCTACAACGATCCCAGCGAGGTCGGTGAGCTCGCGGGCTATCTCGCCGATTCGGGAACCACCCGGCTGATGCTGGTCCCGGTCATCGGCGGTGCCGACCAGATCGGCTTTGTCGATGTTCGGGACAAAGGGGGCCAACGGCCCTTTGACGCCGGCGATCTCGATCTCTCTCGCTCGATCGCGGTCGGTCTGACTCGGTTGGTCGAGAACGTGAATGAGAATCGGGATGCCGGTGAGCCCAGGGTCGAGGAGCCCGTTGTCGCGGCGCCGAAGAGGGTCGAGGATCCGACCGATTCGAGTGATGAACCAGAGGCTCTCCTCGATGAGCCGGGGTTTGACGAAATCAACACTGCCGCGGTCGACGGGCTCGCCGATCCGCGCGTGCTGGCGATCGCACTGAGTATCGCAAGTCATACCGCCGGTGCCACCCTGGTTCACCAGCGGGCCGGATCCCCCGCCATCGAACTCGACCCACTCATCAAACACCAGGTGGACGCGATGAATGAGGAGTCGGTTCCGGTACCGCCGCGCAAGACGTGGAAGACCGAGATCCACCGCGTGGCGGGAACAGCGGGTTCCTTCCGGAGTCCCGTGATCGGGTCTTCGGTCCTACTTCGTGTGGCCGGCAGTTCTCTCGTGGCATCGGTCATCGCCGACGCCGAGCCGGCGGTGGCCAGAGAGGCCGTCGAGCGTCTCGAAATCCGTGTCGCCGAGGCTCGAGAGCGGTTCTGTCTTCGCATTGCCCGGCGCGGGCTCGCCCGACGGCTGTTGCAACCAGGCGACCGCCGCTATCCTGAACTCGTCGCACACTCTCTCGGTGTGTCGCGTCTGTGCTGGTCCATGGCCCGCGCGCTCGAATTCGACGAGTCGACCACGGAGCTGGCGGCTCTGGCGGGTCTGCTTCACGATGTCGGAATGCGGGAACTCGACTACGATCGGCTCTATATGCATCCGACGCCGGGCCCCGAGGATCGTCGAACCTATCGAATGCACGTCGAGGTCGGAGATCGCATCGTTCGAGTTGAAGGCTTTGACGAGATCGCCGACGCGGTTCGCCACCACCATGAACGGTGGGACGGAAACGGTTACCCGGACCGGTTGGCGAACACCGCGATTCCGGTGCTCGCGCGCATCGTCCACGTGGCCGAGGTCTTCGATCTCTTCACTGCGGCCAACAGCTACCGACCGGCGGTGAGCCAGGAACGTGCCTTGGCGATCCTGGAGCGAGCGGCGGGCCATCAGTTCGATCCGGCGGTGGTCGAGGCCATCACCAAGGTTGTCGTATGACTGATCGGAATGTGAATGATCGGAATGATCAGCGCCGGGTGATCGCTCAGAATCGCCGCGCCCGTCACCTCTACCACTTTCTCGAGCACGAGATCGCGGGGGTCGAGTTGCGCGGCACAGAGGTCAAGGCGATCAGGGACGGCCGGGTTAACCTCACCGATGCCCACGTTCATTTCACCCATGGTGAGGCGATCCTCATGGGTTGTCATATCGGTCCGTATGAGCACGGTGGGTATGCGAGCCACGAAGCCCGCCGTCCGCGGCGGTTGCTGATGCACAAACGCCAGATCGAGCGCCTCGCCTCCAAGGTCCATGAAAAGGGGTTGGCAGTGATCCCGACGGCGGTGGTTCTCATCGGCAACTGGATCAAGATCGAGCTCGCGCTGGCCCGGGGCAAGCAGCTTCACGACAAGCGCGAAACGCTGCGGCAGCGGACCCTGGACCGCGAAGCCGAACAGGCGGTCAAAGATCGGATCTAGGAGCGTGTAGTGGATAGAATCGGCGGCGCCTTTCGGGTGTCGTTTGATCCATACCAGCACGCCCGAGCGCCGATGAAATGGTATAATCCAGACATAAAATAAGCGCCCGTCGGAGACGGCGCCCTGATCCGGAACAACCGACTCTCGGATCGTGCGTTTGTTTTCCGACCGGCTCCTCGGCCGAGATCTCCAGAACGAGAACCGTGCCGACCACCCGGCGCGACGCGCGCCGGCAATGGGAACGGGAACGGCCCGGTGTGTGTTCTCATGGGTGTCCGACGAGCAAATGAGGGTAGGCAATGGCCAGACAACTCCGTGACCGAACTGCGACGGGCGCCTGATGCGCGACGACATCGTGATCCGAGGCGCCCGAGAGCACAACCTCGCCAACGTCAACGTCACGATTCCGCGCGATCGGCTGGTGGTGATCACCGGCGTCTCGGGATCGGGCAAATCGTCGCTCGCGTTCGACACGCTTTTTGCCGAAGGGCAGCGGCGATATGTCGAGTCGCTGTCGGCCTATGCGCGCCAGTTCCTCGATCAGATGGAGAAACCGGACGTCGACACCATCGAGGGACTCTCGCCGGCAATCTCCATCGAACAGAAGACCACCTCGCGCAACCCGCGCTCGACGGTGGGCACAGTGACCGAGATCAACGACTATCTGCGGCTCCTGTGGGCCTCCATCGGGGTGCCGTTCTGTCCCGATTGTGAGATCCCCATTGAACCGCAGACCGTGGAGCAGATGGTCGACCAACTCCTGGGCCTCGGTGAGGGCAACCGGTTCATGCTGCTCGCACCGCTCGTCGACGAGCGCAAGGGCGAGCACCGCAAGCTCTTCAGCCAGATGGTCCGCGAGGGTTTTGTCCGCGCCCGGGTCGACGGCGAGCTCATCGATGCGGCCTCACCTCCCGAACTGGACAAGAATCGCCGGCACACCGTCGAGGTGGTGGTCGATCGATTGTCGGTTCGCGACGGGGTGGCTTCTCGTCTCGCCGATTCCCTCGAAACCGCCCTCAGGGTCGGTGAGGGACTGGTTCGGGTGGCGCTCACCGGCGGTGAAGATCTTGTTCTGTCGTCACGCCATTCGTGTCCGAGCTGCGGCTACTCCCTGAGTGAGGTTTCACCGCGGCTCTTCAGCTTCAACTCGCCGCAGGGGGCCTGTCCGGCATGCTCGGGGCTCGGTTTCCTGCGTGAGGTCGACCCCGAGAAGCTCGTTCTCGATCCCGACCGGGCCCTCTCCGCGGGGTGTCTCGCCACGGTCGGTCAGGGGCCGGGATCATGGGTCGGTCGACAACTCGAACAACTCGGGACCCATCTCGGCTTCGATCTCCACACCAAGTGGCGGGATTTGCCGGAGCCGATCCGCGAACTGATCATGTTCGGATCGTCGGAGGAACACGATTTTGTCTGGGAAGGGCGCAAGGGCGCCTATCGTTTTCGTGATCGCTTCGAGGGCGTCGTTCCGCGCCTTGAACGGCGTTACAAAGAGACCTCGTCCGAGCAGATCCGACGCGAACTCGAGCGCTTTATGTCGTTTGCGTCCTGCCACACCTGCCACGGCGCCCGGTTGCGGCCCGAAAGTCTCGCGGTCAAAGTGGCCGGGGCCAGCCTGGCCGAGATCTCGGCGCTCTCGGTGCGCACGGCCATGGAGTGGTTCGACGGCCTCTCCCTCAGCGATCGCGATGCCCAGATCGCCACCAAGGTGCTTCGCGAGGTGCGCGACCGCCTCGGATTCCTGGTGTCGGTGGGGCTCGACTATCTGACCCTCGACCGCATGGCGGGGAGCCTGTCCGGGGGAGAGAGCCAGCGTATCCGGCTGGCCACCCAGGTCGGGTCGAAGCTCATGGGCGTGCTCTATGTCCTCGACGAACCGTCCATTGGTCTCCACCAACGCGACAATCGACGACTGCTCAACACTCTCAAGGGGATGCGGGATCTCGGCAACACCGTGGTCGTTGTGGAGCACGACGAGGAGACTATCCGCGATGCCGACTGGGTGATCGATCTCGGACCCGGCGCCGGCCGACTCGGGGGTAAGATCGTCGCCGCGGGGCCTCCCGACGCCATCATCGAGTCCGAGGCCTCGCTGACCGGTGCCTACCTGAGTGGGCGCCAGCGCATTGCGGTGCCCCAGGTTCGGGCCAACGGCAACGGTGATCGCCTCGTGGTCCTCGGTGCCGAGGAGCACAATCTCAAGGACATCGACGTCCACTTTCCCCTCGGTCGGTTCATCTGTGTGACCGGGGTTTCCGGATCGGGCAAATCAACCCTGGTCAACGAGGTTCTGCACAAAGCAGTGTCACGACAGATCCTCGGTTCCCTGACTCGACCGGGTCGGCACCGAGGGGTGAGCGGTTACGAGCATCTCGACAAGGTGATCGCCATCGATCAGTCACCCATCGGCCGTACACCGCGCTCCAACCCCGCCACCTACACCAAGGTCTTCGACCCCATCCGGACCCTCTTTGCAGCGACCACCGACGCCCGGGCGCGGGGCTACAAACCGGGACGTTTCTCGTTCAACGTCAAAGGAGGCCGCTGCGAGGCCTGCCAGGGCGCGGGTCAGATTCGCATCGAGATGCACTTTCTGCCCGATGTCTTTGTCACCTGCGATGTCTGCGAGGGCCGGCGCTACAACCGCGAAACCCTCGAGGTTCACTACAAGGGCCTCGACATCGCTCAGGTCCTCGATCTGACCGTTCGCCAGGCCGCTGAGCTCTTCGCCTCGGTGCCCAAGATCATCCGAGTGCTCGACACCCTGGTTTCCGTCGGTCTCGACTACCTCCACCTCGGCCAACCGGCCACGACGCTGTCGGGTGGCGAGGCCCAGCGGATCAAGCTCTCTCGAGAGCTCGCCAAACGCGCAACCGGAAAGACCCTCTACCTCCTCGATGAACCCACCACCGGGCTCCACTTCGATGATGTGAGAAGACTTCTTGCGGTGCTCCACGCGCTGGTCGATCGGGGCAACACGATCATCGTCATCGAGCACAACCTCGATGTCATCAAGACCGCCGATTGGATCGTCGATCTCGGACCCGAGGGCGGAGACGGCGGCGGCGAGGTCGTCGTCGAGGGAACACCGGAGCGGGTCGCCGCGTGCGAGGCGTCGCACACCGGTCGGTATTTGAAGCCGTTGTTGGAGTGACCGGGGTCACTTATGCCAGGATCGAGTAGCCTCCGTCGACGATCAGGGTCTGACCGTGGATCATCGAGGAATACTCTGTGCAGAGATAAATCACCGTATTGGCAACATCCTGGGGACTCAGCAGGCGCCCGGCCGGGGTCCTTTGACGGGCGGCCTCGAGCAGGTCCGCACGGTTGGGGAAATGGAGCAGTGCATCGGTGTCGACGGTTCCCGCCGACACTGCGTTGATCCGGATCCCCTCGGGTGCGAGTTCGGCGGCGAGGTGGCGCACCATGGACTCAAGGGCGGCCTTGGACGCGCCGACCGCGGTGTAGTTCGGAATGGCGCGGACCGCGCCGAGCGACGACACCGCGACCATGGTCTTCTCACCCTTGGAGTCGAGCTTGATGAAGTTCTGGACGAGGGGCAGCATCGCCGCGGCATTGATGTGCATGGCCCAGTCGAAGTGGTGTAATGTCAGTTCTTTAGCAGATTTCAACACTCCGGACGCGGCGTTGGAAATGACCATTTCGAGACCGCCCCATTCGGAATCGATGGTGGAGAAGATCCGTTCGACGTGCTCCGGATTGGCCACGTTGCCCTTGACAAGGAGACAACGAACTCCGCGTTCCTCGATCTCCCTCGCGGTTGCTTCGGCGCGTTCTCGGCCACGAAGAAAGTTGATGGCAACATCGACTTTGAGATCCGCCAAGGAGAGCGCAATAGCCCGGCCGATGCCACGGGATGAACCTGTCACGAGCGCGCGTTTGCCACCGATTCTGAGATCCATACTCACCCTCCTGGACTCACGCTATCGCGGTCTGAGACCGAAGGCAAGGGATTCCAGATCGTGTCGTACCCTCAATTTGCCCTTGACAGTTACGTTTTTCGCATCCACTATAGGTCTACATTTGCTCTCGGAGGATTATATGAACAAGACCGAAATGGCACTGAAGCTTGCGAAGAAAACCGGCCTGAGCCAAGGCAAAGCTGCGGATATCGTCGATGTGATGTTCTCGGCCCAGCCCCGAAAAGGGATCATCGCCACCGCCCTCGACGCGGGCGAGAAGGTGACGATTCCCGGCTTTGGGACCTTTGCCACCAAGAGCCGTGGTGAGCGCCAGGGCCGCAACCCGGCCACCGGTGACACCATCACCATCAAGGCGAAGAAGTACGTTCACTTCAAGCCTGGCAAGACCCTTCGCGAGCGCGTCGAGAAGTAAGCTCGCGGCCGGCTCGGGCCACCGCCCCAGAAGGTTCTGACGGGGTGCGTTGCGGGTGAGATGTAAGTTTTGATTGACGAGGCCGGGCATCAAGCCCGGCCTCGATCATTTTCCGAGAGACGTTGTCACTCCTGGGTGAAATCGTAACGCCAGGTGATGAACGCATGGGTCGCGATGGCCACCCCGTCCTTGGTTCCTGGTTTGTAGCGATAGCCTGATGCGGCTTCGACGGCGGACTCCGGAATGCCCCAGCCGGTATGGTCCGCGCGCAGGATCACGACCTCATCGACCGCACCGCTCGGGCCCACCATCAACTGGAGGACAACCACACCTTTTCCCTTCGAGCGTCGTGCGTTTCTCGGCCAGTCCAGGGATTGACTCTTCACCACAACCGGGACGGTGTCCACATCCTCGGGTTTGACAAAGTCTCCGTACTTGACCAAAACCCTGCTAGGTGCGGCGGTCGGCAGAGCCGGCGCTACGGTGGGAATTGGTGGTGGAAGGGCCGCCGCGTTTTCGGCGGTCTGAACATCTTGGGCGCCCTCTTCGGCGGGGTCGGTATCGCCGGCGGTCACGGCGCTGCCACCGATCGCGACGTTTTCAGCTGACGCCTGTGGGGCCGCTTCGTTCATCGCCTCCTGGCGTTCGGCTTCGAGCGCGTCTTCTTGTTCGCGCTGCGCCCTCTCCTGCTCTGCGATCTCCGCCACGAGCTTTTTCTGGGTTTCGGCCTCGCTCGCCGCCGCCGCCGTACCCTTAGTAGCCCGGCGTTCACTCCGCTGCAGGCGCTGCTGAAGTTCGATGATCCTTGTTTGACGGGCGGTGAGCTCCTGTCGGATCTCCTCTTCGCGCTCGGCCATCATTTCCGCGACCATCGCCTGCGTCAGTTCCCGGAGCCGATCGTCCTGTGCCTGCCTGCTGGCGGCAATCTCGGCAGCTGTCGGCGTCGGCTCGGGCGGTGGTTGTTGCGGTCCGGTTCCACGGCCAAGCCAGAAAACACCAACAGCAACGGCGATGACCGCCGCGCCGCCGAGGACCCCCCAAAGGAGCTTCTTGTTGCCGCCGTCGCCGGTTGGAGGAACCGCTTCAGGAGCGTACGTCAGGTCACCGGATCCGGCGTCGTCGGGCTCGAGTGACACCTCGGGTTCCTCGGCCTCGATCCTGATGTACGGTCGGACATCGATCTCCGACTCGTGTTTGAGGGCCAGCTCGTCTTCCTCGATCTCTGCTCTGAAGAGGCGGTCCATAAAGAGGGCGAGATTGAAGGTGGTGGGCGAGTACGCGCCGCCATAGATCAGTCGATCGAGTTCGGTCTTGAATTCACCGGCGGAAGCGAAGCGATCCGTGGGCGCCGGTGCGAGAGCACGGTTCAGGATGGCGCGGATATCCTCCGCCAGACCCTCTCCGTCCCAGGCCACGTGCGCCGCTGTGAGCGCGGCGGCACGCTCATCCGGATTTATCGGCAGTGCGGTCCCGGTCAGCAGATGAAAGAGAATCGCGCCGAGAGAATAGACATCGGCCCGCTGTGTTGGCGAGCGGTCCGCAAGTGCCTCAGGCGCCAGATAGGCGCGCGCGCCGGGGGCCACATTCGGATCCTCAAGAGCATTCAGGAAGGTCGGTCCGACACCAAAGCCCGTGACCAGACCCTCTCCGTCGTTACTCAGGTAGATCAGGCCCGGGTGAAGAAAACCATGCACCAGGGGTTTTCCAGAGAGTGAAATCGACGCTCCGGCGGTGAGAGCGAGGGCGAGCTTTTCGACGATCAAGAGGGCGTTGTCCGGTTGGAGAGGAAAGGCCTCATCGCGGGCGCGCGCCAACACTTGGTTCAGCGGTTGTCCCAGAACGTAGTCGCAACCAAGGCCCGGCACGCCGTCAGCGTCAAGAAAGAGCGGATGCGCCGGAAGCTGGGCCCCGTGGATGGCATCGGCGATCTCCCGAGCCTCCTCGAACGACCCCATGATTGCCTGCGAGGGAAGACCGGGTCCATCCAGAACCCGAAGCCAAATCGAAAGACCAAGGGCCTCGTCCTTGATGGTTCCAGCTCTGAACAGATGACCGAGATCGTCCTCGAAGACCTCTTTGAGCAAAATGCAGGCGCCGAAAACGTCGTAGGGTTCAGCCATTTGCCCTCCATCCTCCACCCTACACCGGGGATCGGTCTTGGGTCAACGGCGGGAGCGCTGCCACCGCGCCACCGCCCGGTTGTGCTCGGTAAGTGTGCGCGAGAAAGCGTGGCCGCCGTCCGGCGACGCCACAAAGTAGAGGTAGTTGTGTTCGTCGGGTGAGATGGCGGCTCGGATGGCCTCCCGGCCCGGGGAATTGATGGGCCCCGGCGGCAGACCGGGGTAGCGATAGGTGTTGTACGGGTCGTCCACGCCCCAATGGATCCGAAGCAGGCGGCCCGTCCACTCGTCCCGGCGCTTGAGAGCGAAGACCACCGTGGGATCACACTGGAGGAGCATGCCGCGGCCCAGTCGGTTGAGATAGACCCCGGCGACGCGGTCGCGTTCCGGGGCCAGGGCGGTCTCGGCTTCAACCAACGAACCGAGGATCACCACATCGAAGACCGTGCCCCAGAGCTCCGGTCCCCGCGAGACTTCATCCGTCCAAACCGCGCGAAACCGATCCACCAGATGGCGGGCGGCTGCCTCGACCCCGATCCCCTGGGCAAACTGATAGGTGTCCGGAAAAAGAAATCCCTCGAGCGATGGTGCTTCAGGAGCGAGATCCTCGATCCAGTCGACCCGTTGCCCGATCTCGAGCCACTCGGCCGGGCTGCCGATACCGGCTGCGGCCATCTGGGTCGCCACGGTCTCGAGATCCGATCCCTCCACCACCGTCACCGAGATCATCTCGACCCGGCCGTCGAGAAGACGATTGAGGACATCCACCGGCCGGCTCGCGGCGACGATTCGATAACGGCCGAAGCGAATCGAGCGGCCTTCAGCCGCGAATCGTAGATAGAGCCGGCCGGCGAGGGTCGAGGGAAGAAGATCGTGGTTGTTGAGGATGTTCAGCACCTCGCGGCCCGAAAGGCCCTCGGGGATCGCGAGTTCGACGACGCTTGGGCTGCGGTATTGATAGAGCTGCGTCCAGAGCCAGAAGGCCGATCCGCCGACCGCGGCGAGACCGGAGATGACCGACACGACGAAGAGCACGGCAACGGTTCGGAGTTTCATCGAGATGTGTCCTTGAGGGACCGACCCGCGAGATACTCCTCGAGAATCACCTGGGCTGCGATGTCGTCGACCGGCAGACCGGTTCGACGGTTTGCCGATTTCGCCCGCCGTCGCGCTTCGTTGGTGGTTAAGAACTCCGCCTGCAAAGCCGTTTCCACTCCGAGTTCAGCAAGCGCCTGAGCCAACGCGAGGGATCTCGCGCAGGCCGGTGTTTGAGAACCATCGGCGGCGGTCGGGAGACCGATGACCGCGATCTCGGCGCCATATTCGTCCATGGCCTCGACGATCAGGCTCGCCGCGTGGACCGAGCCCTGGTAACTGACGACCTCCAACGGGGTCGCAAAACCGGTAAGATCATCACCCAATGCGAGACCGAGGCGTTTGCCGCCGGGATCGATTCCGAGGAAGCGCATAGGTCCATTGTACGGGCACCGATTACAATGACCTGAGTCTCGTGTCCTGCTCACACGATCCGCGGACATCCGAGGAGAGAGTGCGGGCCGGTCACGACCGGAGAGGAGTGCGTGAACATCCAAGCGATGATTGGGTTCTTGACCGAACCGAACTTCCGGTGGGGTTCCCGCGTGGGCCACCCTTCAGGATGCGGGACGTCATGAAACGCATGTTCGCCGTCTTGGTCGTGGCGGCCATGACCGCGGTCGGCGGTTGGGCGCAGGAACCCGCGACCGAGTCCAAACCGGCTCAGGACGGCGCCCTCCGGATGACGGCGGATCAACAGGACTGCCAGGAAGAGGAAGAGCTCTGTCTGTGGACCGGCAACGTCAAGATCTACTACCAGGATGTCGCTCTCGCCTGCGATGAGGTGCTTTACAACGGGTCGACCATGGATCTCGTGGCTCGGGGCAACGTCATCGTCGATCAGGGACCGAGCCGCTTCACCGCCGACGAATTGCACTACAACCTGCGCTCAAAGACCGGTCTTTTTCTCAACGCCACGGGATACGTCTCGCCTATGTACACCTTTTCCGGCCGGTCCATCGAGAAGCTCGATGAAACCCGTTACCGGGTCGACAAGGCCGTCTTTACGACCTGTGAAGACGATACAAAACACCCGCCATGGAGTTTCCACCTCAAAAAAGCGTTGCTCGAGGTCGAGGGCTATGGCAAGTTCACCAGCTCGACCGTCAAGATCCAGGGCGTTCCGGTCTTCTATCTCCCCTATATGGTCTGGCCCATCAAGAAGGAACGGTCTCCGGGTCTTCTGATGCCGGGCTTCGGTTATTCCGACCGCCTCGGCGCCTATATCGGCCTGCCGGTCTACTTCCCCCTCGGCCGCAGTTGGGACACGACCTTCGTTTTCGAGTATTTCTCCGAGGGTTTCTATGGAATCGGCAACGAACTCCGGTGGGCGCCGTTTCAGGACGGTGCCGGGTTGCTCGACCTCTACGCCATCTACGACCAGGCGAACGCCGAGTGGCAGTGGCGGGTCAACGGTTATTACGATCAGGCCGACGTCTTTGGTTTCCGTCTCCAGGCACAGATCGAGAATCTCTCGGATCCTGATTTCTTCCAGGACTTCGACCGGACCTTCGAGGCCAACACGAGGCGCGACGTCTATTCGTATCTCTTTCTCACCCAGAGCTGGGGCCCATACTCCCTCAACCTCAGTTTGGACCACCGGACCACCTTTCTGACCAACGTCGACACCACCCTCGCGCGGTTGCCCGAGGCCGAACTGAGGGTTCGTTCCACCCGTTTGTTCAACAGTGATGTCTACTGGAATCTGGTCTCATCGATCAACCTCTTCGATATCGACAAGGGAAACGATCTGGTAGGCACCTACTGGCGCGGCGATGTCTTCCCGACCCTCAACTACACCTTACCGGGGCCGCCGTGGCTCACCGTGACCCCGCGGGTGGGTGGCCGCTACACCTACTACACCTCCCGCTACGCCAAGGTGCCCGATCCCAGTGACCCGGGCGGACTGTCGACCATCACCGTCTTCGACGACGAACCCATCGATCGCGCCTTTGTCGCCGCCGGGGTCGATATCGGCGGACCGTCCATTTCGCGGGTCTTCAACAAGGGCCGGTGGGGCTTTTCGAAATTCAAACATCTCGTCGAGCCGCGAATCGAGTACGCCTATCTCGAGGGCCTCGGACTTGCCAACGAACTCCAGATCCCCATCGCCGACGAGGTCGACAGCACCCCCCTGGACAACCGGGTCAGGCTGTCGGTGGCGAACCGGCTCTTCGGTCGCTCGGAAAAGAGTTTGAGTTCCGTCGAAATCGGTTCCTTCGAACTCTTCCAGGATCTGTCGTTCTCGAGGCCCCTCACTTTCGGAGCCGGTGGGACCACAAGCGGTTGGGGGCCGATGACGGCTTCCCTGCGCGTGACTCCGAGTCCCGGCACCGGTCTCGATGTGCGTACGAGCTACGATTGGCTCAACCGGAACATCGTCTCCACCTCCTTGACCGGGACGGGCCGCAACGGACTCGGGTCGCTCAGCCTGACCTGGTACGCGGGGTTTGACAAATTCTCCGGCGAACGGGTTTCGTCCCAGGTCCGAACCCTGGTCAACTTCATGAAGCCGGGTTTTCCGGTCACCGCCGCGTTTCACATCGCCTACGATGTCCAGCAGAAGGAAATCCAGCAGCAGCGCTATCAGGTCGGTTGGAAGGGTGGTTGCTGGGCCGTCTCTGCCGAGTATCGCGATCTCAAGATCGGGCTCTATCCGACCCGCGAATTCCGGATCGTCATCGAGCTCAAGGGTGTCGGCGGGCTGCCCGAGATCAAGGGGAGCTTGTAGCGGGGAGGCGATTCGTCGGACGAATCGCGGTGGCGCGTCGGACGCGCCAAGCGTCCTGGCGAGCGGTTGGCCCACAAACTTTGTTTCTCCTGCCGCCGATGCATTCTCCGGTGGGTCGTTGAACCTATTGCGCGGTTGCGACAGGTTCCCATGAGTCTTTGCTCAAGCCGAAGCGCGGTGTCTTGATTGCGTCTTTGGTGTCTCCGTCGAAGGCGGGCGGTTGGTAGTCCTGAAACTTCATCCCACTTTGAACAGAGAACCGAATCAGACGATCGGCCGTTTTCCGGATCTTCATCGGGTTCCGGGAGTTCTCCCACCGGGACACTGTTTCCGGCGTGACTCCCATGTGCTTCGCAAAATCCTTGCTCGAGAATCCCATGTGGGTTCGAAGAAAACGGATCTCACCAGGCGAAAGCAGACCCGGGCGGTCGACCAGATCTCGTGCGATCGCATTGTGCAGCTCCTTGATTAGTGGGATAACCACCTCTTCCTCGCCACAATCGTCGCAGTGTCGTACTTCAATCCCTACGAGGACGACATCGATGCCCCGTCCGTATCTTCTCGTCTCGCGGCGAAATTCCAGATTTCCACCGCAGTTGAAGCACCGGTGGCTCATGACGATCTCCTTCGGTTCCTAAACGTCGTGACGATAATCAATTCATCGATATCGCCCGCCTCGGGTTCGAACGTGATGACAACACCGATATTCTGAGTTTCGATCCGGTACCGCCAGTGCCAGTTCATCCACTCCGGTTCGGGAAGTGCGCGTCCATTTTCCAGGACATTCACGACGTCTGTTTCAATGATGTTCCGCTCTTCCATTCTTCGACGAGAGTGACCGGAAAACACCACGCTGCCGGATTCAAGACAGTCTCGAATCGCGCGTCTCAGCTCTTTCGGCGTCAGTGGATGCTCCGAGTCGCACTCGACCATGTCTCTGTTGTAGTGCAAAGTTGATGTGAAGTCAAGTCAAGAGCTTACGTCAACGATCCCTCAAGACCCAGATCAACGCGACAAGAATCATGATCGGCACCCAGACCCAGATGAACTCGGAAGCCAGGACCGGGGCGCCATCGGTGAGGAAGCGTTGAGGACTGATGGGGGAAACCGCGATCGGACGGAACGGGGAAAACACCCGGTCTGGAAGAATGGGCATGAGGATTCCAACGCCCATGCCGCCGTTGGTCGTCATGTCGAGCAGCCCGTGGGAGCCGATTGCGGCGGATGCCACGAGGAATGTCCTGAGCGTGTGGTTACCGGGAAACACGTTGAAACGGATCGCCAGTGCGACCAACCCGGCAGCAATTAGCAACGCGAAGGGCAGGGAATGGGACACGCCGCGGTGACCGAAGGTGTTCGAGTACGGGACCCCGAGATAGAACCCAACGATGTCGAGGTCGGGCATCACGGCCAAGAAGCCGAGAACAACGGCAGCTCGGAAACCACGGATGCTCTGTGGAAGCGCGGTTGAGAAACTCGCCCCGACCACGGCATGGGTCATTGGAGTCGGCATATCGGCACCTCCTCCAAGGATGGTCGGACATGAAGGTGGCACCGAAGTGGTCAGGTTGTGGCGGTGGGGTGGCTTCGTAGTCCTTCAAGCGAACCGGCGGTGCTTTCCCCGCGGCTGAGCGCGACAAACCGGGCCGTGCCGAGCCAGAAAAAGACGGCCAACGGAGCAGGGAGAAAGATCCACCAGAAATCTCTCACACCGCTCAACCGCTGGAACGACCGTTCAGCCGCCCCGGACACCACTCAGCCGCCGAAACGACCGGACACCCTCAGTCGACGCGCGCGGCCTTCAGCTCCCGGCCTCCCTGGTACAGCACCAGCTCCCCGGCGCGGCCGTCGTCACCGGGCACGAACTCGATCTCGGCCTCGACCTCGGTGATGAAATAGCGGGTCATCGAGGCGGGGTGAAGCTCGACGATCTCCTGGCCTGTGGCCTGGGACATCAGCCTGTCGCCCTCACGGGTGACGACGAGGTTGAAGCCCGGTTGCAGCTCGTAAGTGCCCGCCCACAGGTCATAGAGCTCCGGTGAGACCTCAGCCACGGGCCGGTCGTCTGCTGTCTGCACGACGTCGCTGGTGCGCTCTGCCGCCTCGGGTTCCTCGGCGCCGTCCTGGTACATGACCATGCGTGTCACCCGACCTTCGGCGTCGCGTTCGAAGGTGAAGTGAGAGAGGCTGCGCTTGTAGAAGAAGGCGTCCTTGGCGTGGGCGAGAGCCGGCATCCGCACGCTTCCGGTTCGCTGGGTGTAGAGTCGGTCATCTTCCACGGTGACGCTGCGCGATTGGGTCTCACTGATCGTGTACACACCAACGTACTCGTCAAGGGTCCCCCCTTCGAGGTCGATCGCTGTGCGGGTGGGGAGAGGGTTGCCCGCGGCCTTCGCCGCCATCTGGCGAACGACGTAGTTCGGCCCGGTCTGGTTGTCCGGATTGTTGCACAGCAAGGCGACGTAGATCTTGGCCTCGGGCATCCACAGGGCGTAGGTCGAGAAGCCGTGGATGCCGCCGCCGTGATCGATGACGGGCGTGCCGTTGATTTCACGCACCGAGAGGCCGTAGCCATAGCCGGTGCCCTCGCCGTCGTTCAGCGTGAACTCGGTCGTCATACGCGCCACCGACTCCTCGGTGAGCAGCTCTCCGCCAAAGAGGCCGGCGTTCCACCGCGCCAGGTCGCCGACGGTTGAGAGCAGTGAACCGGCGGCGTGGGGCTGGGTCATGCTCAGGAAGGGCGCGTTGGTGTAGCCGTCCTCGATGGCTTGATAACCGCCGGCACGGCCTGGAATGAGCTGCGATCCCCCATAGTGGCTGTTGTTCATGCCCAGGGGCTCGAAGATGTTGTGCTTGACGAAGTCGGCGTACGACTGGCCCGACACCTTTTCGATGATGGCGCCGAGCAGCACGTACCCAGAGTTGCTGTAGCTCCACTGCTCACCGGGGCTGAAGTCCATCTCAAGGTCGTCAAACACATCGACGAGCTCCTCGGTCGACAGATCGGCTCGGATCTCGTTGCCCACCATGTAGCCGGGGATCGAGGTGTAGCTGAAAATGCCCGAGGTATGGGTCAGGAGGTGTTCGATGGTGATCTCGTACCCGTTGGTGGGATAGTCGGGCAGGTATTTGGTGATCGGGTCACCTACCGCCAGTTTCCCCTGCTGCTCGAGCAACATGATTGCAGCGGCGGTGAACTGTTTTGTGATCGAGCCGAGGCGGAAGACGTGATCCGGTGTCAGGGGAACCCCGAGTTCGAGATCGGCCATGCCGCGTGCTCCCTGGAACAGCACCTCGCCGTCCTTGACCACGATAGCGGTCGCCCCGGGGCCATCGGCTGGGTAGGCCGCGTTCAGGTAGTCAGAGTATGTGTCACCGTCCGCCGACACGGCTGACGCGGTGACCACGAGTAGGAGCAAAAAGCATCGCAGAAACGTCTTCTTCATGGAGAATCTCCTTCCGGGCTCCCCGAAGTCTACGCATTCACCCTCGGGAGGTTCTGCTGATATCGAGCTTCAGCCCCGACAGTTCGAAGTGACGAACGCCGTGATCTCTTGCCATGACCGCGGCCGCATCCGCATCCGAACGCTCGTGAAAACCAACGCCCACCGGGACGTGCCGGGTTTGACAATGTGCCCCACGAGCCTTCCGGCAACCCATGAACTCACGCACATTGTCACACCGGGCACTCCACGGCGAGAACGATCCGGTGCGTCTGTCCCGGCTCGGAAGGAGGCCGCCGCTCGCGCGGGCAGCGTGGTCGCAGTCCTTTCAATCAACCACCGAACGACCACGCTGCCCGTGCGACGCTGGGACGCCTGAGGCGTCCCAGAAGGCAGGGGCTGAAGGACAGACTTGCGGAACGCAGCCGAGACCGAAACCGAGTCTGTGACAGGGACAGGGTCGAGAACCGAATCATTCGCCACAACGCCAGCCCATTCGGTGAGCCGCCAACCTGTGCGCGTGAACACCGAATCACGCAACAAACGCCGTAATCTCCCGCCATGACCGCTCGGGTTCCACTTGGAGTAGGAGATGGGGGCCGGGGACGGAAACGACCGTGGTCTCCGGTCGTGTCTCGACCACCGTGCGCAGACAGTTGCCGAGCACGAGCCGATCCTGGCGGCCGCGGAGGTACATCACGGGAATATCGAGTGCGGCGAACTCCCGCCGGACATCGACCGCCAGCGCGCATCGGAGACGTGAAGCCCGGACGCTCGGGAGGACCGGCGCGTTGGCAGCGCGGATGATCCCGACAAACTCCGAGGCGCGGCCAAAGCCCGTGAGATGAATGCCGACACTCAGCCACGAGAGCGGCATCCGGAACAACATCGACCAGGGCAGTCGAGCGAAACCGCGCCACGAGGCCCGGTAGACGAAGGTGTTGCAGAGAACGAGTCCGACCAGTCCGCGGGGACGGCTCGCAGCCGCAAGAACCGCAACTGGGCCGGAGAACGATTCCGCAACGATGACGAACTCCCCATCGGGGAGGAATTCGGAAACGACCAGGTCGGTGCACTCCGGGTATGAGAGCGCCCGATCGACAGGATAGCGAGCAACGGTGCACGCCGCCGCTTCAGGCGCCCGTCTGACAAACGGTTCGAATAGCCGTCCGGTGGCGTCGAGACCCGGCAGGAGAAGGAACTTCATCGTGGGTCCATCATAGTGGTGAAGGGCAAAGGTGCA
>RCNF010000040.1_pt1 | contig 48867 bp, 50 predicted proteins | sample 2041311 | NCBI WGS metagenome assembly RCNF01 (sample SAMN09708228, study PRJNA481090) | Marine sediment metagenome, whole genome shotgun sequencing project. | biome: marine sediment; feature: ocean; material: sediment; isolation source: Sewage treatment plant 2 marine sediment (STP2) ...
CGAATGATGCCTCGCCACTGTTCACATGCAGTAGTGCCGCAGGCATCCAGGGATATATTTTCACAAACCGGACAGTACAACTCTTTGGCTATCGCGTTGACTTCGTCATCCGTTGGATCTGATCCTTGCGCCATCACAGACCCCGGAATAATAGCAGACAAGAGCAATATTACAGCCGATAACTGCAATATCCTTCTTAAACGATTTGTCATTTTGCCCTCACTGAAACCAATTTAGTTTTCCTATCAGGCCAGGTCGCCGTCACGACACCAAGGATGAAGATCCAAGCCCCAACCCAGAGCCATTTTACCAATGGATTGTGATAAACCTTAAACGTCGCACCCTCAGCTGAAATAGTCTTCCAATCTATCAGGATTACGTAAAAATCATCCACCAGTGTACTGCGTACGCCTGGGATAGTCATAGGCTGGTTCGAATCATAAAAGAAATCTCGTCGGGGATACAAGACATCGATAATCTGGTCATCCTTCTCAACACTGACAGTCGCCCGGGCAACATTACGAGCATCGTCAGTATCAAAAATATCCAGCTTCTCAAATACCATTGAATAAGAACCCAAACTCAGTTCACCCCCTTCCGGAATTGTTCCCTGGGTTTCAGTTTGGAAAAATTCAATCCCGATGATGCCTAATGCCATCAGGACAACCGCGATATGTATAATCATCGCGCTGTAAGCCCGCCGGTTCTTCTTAAGTATATACAGTAAGGAACTCCCCCAGGAATCCTCTTGATTTTTCCTACGTATTTTTGTCCTCCGGAAAAACTCGAAGGCGTTTACTGCCAGCACAAAACTAACCAACCAGAATGCCACAACCGCCGGCCAGCGGGTTAACCCACCATAGAGCGGCAAGGCGATTCCAATCATTGATATGATAAATGGTTTCCAAAGCAATCTGCCCAGGTGTTTAAAGGAAGCATAGCTCCAAACAGCCAATGGGCAAATGACCATAATTAATAACATTCCGCCCAGGATAGGAGCTGCCACCCGTTCATAAAATGGGGGTCCTACAGTGACTTTCTGTCCTGTCACCATTTCGGAAATCTTCGGGAATAATACTCCCCAAAATGATGTCACCAGAATTCCTAATAAAAGCACAATACTGATGATTATCAAAGCTTCCTTGGAGAAGAATGAAGTAAGAACTTCCCGGGATTTGAGTTTATCCCAACGACGAGTTAGCAGCACCACAGAAATAATCAGAGTTAGCGAGATAAATGCTAAGAAGATTGGTCCAATTGCACTTTGTGAAAAGGCATGTACTGAGGACAAGAGCCCAGAGCGGGTTAAAAATGTTCCGAAAATCACCAAGTTATAGGTCAGTATGATTAAAACCATAGTTAATTGTTTAAACATACCCCGCTTTTCCTGGATCAGGACCGAATGCAAAAATGCCGTTCCTGATAGCCAGGGCATTAAAGCAGAAATCTCTACAGGATCCCAAGCCCAGTATCCTCCCCAGCCGAGTACATCATAAGCCCAACGGGCTCCTAATACCAAACCCAATGAAAGAAACAACCAGGCCCAGAGTGTCCAGCGCCGGCTAAGTTGAATCCAGCGGTCATCTGAACGCCCGGTAATTAATGACGCCATAGCGTAGGCATAGGGAATGATGAAAGCAACAAAACCAAGGTACTGCATGGGTGGGTGAATGATCATACCCGGATGGCGCAGCAGTGGGTTTAAACCACCGCCATCTCGTGGAACAATTGATACTCCTCCGGGAGGATTGGAGAACGCCGTGATGATCCCTTCAGGTGTCTGCCAATATTGGATAAAGGGATTTTCAAAAAAGACATTTAATATCAAAAAGAATATCAGGGTTCCCAAGCTGACCACGATCACCCAGGGTAATAAATCTTGATCACGATCCCATTTCTTTAGTGTAACTGCAGAAGTGAATCCTGCCAGCAGCCAGGACCAGAAAAGCAATGAACCTGCTTGCCCCCCCCAGAGTGCTGTGATCTTGAGATATACTGGCATACTCCGACTGGAGACTTCGCTGACATACGTGATTTCAAAATGATCCATCAGCAGGAGATAAATTAGAGACCCAACAGATATAGTCAGAAGCGGGAATACAAGAGACATCGCTCGCTTCGCACTGAGTACCCAGATTTCCTTTTTATTCTGTTGTCCATAAAATGCTGCAAGCAATCCGTAAATTGAAACGATTAAGGTGATTATCAATGATCCAAAACCAATATCAGCTGCCATTTACCTTCTCCCTACCACTAATCAATATTGGGACATTAGGACTCAGACTCAATTTGATCCGGTACTGATCCCTCGTATTTTGTAGGACATTTTAATAGAATCTCATCGGCTTCAAATACCCCGGAAGCGAGCACCTTACCGGTGAGTATTGCCTGGGCTTCATTTTGAAGCAGATCAGGAACGGGACCATAATAGACCACTTCAATGCTGGGACGACCTGGATCCGTCACGGCATTGTGAAGTGCACTGGCCAATCCGCCTTCCTTTTCAAGTAACTTATTATCCCCGGGTACATGAACGACTGTAAAGCGCAGCTCCAAGGTATCCATATTATATTGGATGGAATCTCCCAGAACTGCTCCGGAAGCTCTTACATTTAATCCTGATAATTCCCCTGCCACCTGTTTGTTTAATAATTCCTCAACGGTCAAAAAGTACTGTACGTTGACAGATAATGAGGAGACCATCAAATAAATAATCGCCGCAACGATAACTATTCCGCCGATGATAAATTTTAGTTTGTTTCCCTGCCTAGGATGGGCTTCTATGGGTTGTAATTCTTCCATTTTTTTACTCCATTCATGATTAAACCAATAAAATCCAGCTCAACAATCTTAACACTAAATTTAAAATAAGCCAGATAAATCCTCGTCATTTTCATGTTACGAAAGATGCGGGGGATTATTATTCTATTGCATTTCGGAGCTGCTGAGTGAAACCCACAAATTTAGCAGTAAAGCGAGTCTCATCGAGACGGGGACGCAGAAGATCAATCTTTAGATCCAGTCTTAAATTTCCGGGCTGAGGACTGATTGCCAAGACACGATCTGCCAAAAAGACAGCTTCGGAAATATCATGTGTAATCATAATCACTGTCTTTTTCCTCGCCCTCCAGATCCTCAGCAGTTCAATTCCCATTTTTTCACGAGTTAGGGCATCCAGTGCCCCAAAGGGTTCATCCAGGAGCAATAGCTCAGGATCATAGATTAAACTCCTGGCGATCGCTACTCGCTGCAGCATCCCGCCCGATAAATCATGGGGAAGCCAATCTTCAAAACCTTCCAATCCCACCAATTCAACCAACTCCCTGGCACGGATTTGAGCCTCTTTAGCTGGGATACCCAAAATCTCCAAAGGGAGCGTTATATTTCTCACCACTGTGCGCCACGGCATCAAATTGGCTTTTTGAAATACAATCCCTACTCCCTGACGAGGGCGAGTTATCAGGGAGCCATCCAGGAAAACCTCTCCTGAGGTGGGAGATAGTAATCCTGCCAACACCCGAATAAGTGTACTCTTTCCACTGCCGGAAGGTCCCACAACACAGATGAACTGCTCCCGTTCTACTGAAAAACTGATATCGTTAATTGCTTGGAGAGAGCCTTTCTCATCCGTAAAGGTCACTCCAAGGTTTTCTACTTTAAGCAGCGTTTGATGATTACTGGCTGAATTCATTTGTGTAGGCATCTTCCAGGTTAATTTCCTTTTTCATTATTTCCATCTTGATCAAAACATCCTGCATATTGGCCCAGGCTTCTGGTTGACTGTATCCATATGGATCGGTTTGATAGAGATTTATTGAGGTCAATAAAACTTCCATCTGTACATCCTGATCTGCATCCTCTAATCCCTCAACGTATTTTTTACAGAATTCGAAAGCTTCTTCAGGATTTTCTACCGTGTATTGGATTCCCTTCAGTGTTGCCGAGACCATTCTTCGCACCAGGTCAGGATTTTCAGATACGGTTTTTTCATTGGTGATAAGCCCATTCGAAACCAGGTCCAAATAATCTGCCACCAGGATCAGGTTAAGGTCATAACCCTGAGCTGAAAGCTGAACTGGTTCGTTGGCCAGGTAACCCACAATTGCATCGCTGGTTCCAGCCGCTAATATTTCCACCTGGTTAAAACCTACCGATTCCAGAGTCAAATCACTTTCCGCGATATTTGCCTCGCCCATGAGTGCTCTTAAACCAACATAATTTGCTCCAAACAATCCCGGCAGAGCAACTCTTTTCCCAGCTAAGTCTTCGGGGTTTAGGATATTTTGTTCTGTTCTGGAAATTACTACGACAGGATATTTTTCATACCAGGCCATAATATATACAATGGGTAATCCTTCTGCACGGGCAATAGGAACTTGTTCTCCGGACACAATAGAGAATTGGAGTTCCTCAGCCCCAACCAGCGCCACACCGTCTGTTTCGTATGAATAATCAAACTCGAGTTCAATGCCTACTTCGGTAAAAAATCCTTTTTCCACTGCAGTATAAAATGGGGCATATTGCACATTCGGGATATAACCCATTGGCAAACGGATGTGAGTAAGCTCAGCGGAGGACTGCTGAACTGGTGACCCTCCACTGCAAGCAGGGCTCAGCAAAACCAGCAGGATTAATAAAAGTCCAATATTCTTTTTCATCAAAAATAATCTCCCCGTAATAATTTATTGACCATTATTCTCTTTTTGCCAGGAAAGCAGCCGGCTTTCCAAAAACACAACCGATCCATACAGTCCTAATGCCAGTACAACCAGTGTAAATACTGCAACGAATACCAGCGAAGTATCATACAATCCCCGGCCGACATTAACTAAAAATCCCAATCCTTTGTCCGCTCCCACGAACTCACCCACCACTGCTCCGATCACTGCCAGAGTAGCGCCGATTCTTAATCCTCCTAGAAAAACAGGCAAAGCAGCGGGAATTTCGAGTTTAAATATCCGCTGCCAGAGGTTGGCCTGAAGTGATTTCAAGAGATCATAAAGTTCCTCAGGAACTGATCTTAAACCCACAATAGTATTCACCAGAACAGGGAAAAAGACAATTAATGCACTTGTGAGAATTTTCGACAGGATGCCGGGTCCAAGCCAAATCACCAATAATGGTGCTATCGCCACTATAGGAATGGATTGACTGGCAACAATATATGGAGATAATACCCGCTCGACCAATCGTGATTTTGCCAGGAAGTATCCAGTAATAATAGCAGCGCTCAGCCCGAGGGTTAGACCAAGCAACACTTCCTGGAGTGTTATCAGGGTGTGGAATAACAATGACCCATCTCGGGAAACAGAGAGAAATTTTTCCCAGACATCAAGTGGAGTGGGAAAAATAAAAGAAGGGATATCACTTAGACTTGTGAAGCTTTGCCACAGGACTAAACCCATCAATAATGAGAGAAAAATAAACCCGATCTTTTTAATAAATTTCCAGGGACTTATCATTAATAGTTTCTTTCCTTAACCAAAAACCCGCCGTGGATGGCGGGGCGTCTAAAAAAAGTTGATGGTAATCTGAAAAAAAATCCCGAAAGCAAGTCAGCTTTCGGGGTTACCAGAATACCAGTTAGGTAAATATCAACCTTGTGTACCTTCTTCTATCCGGACTATACCGTCGGCCCCGGAGTTTCACCGGATCCTGCGCCAAAACAGGCGCTCGCGGGCTGTACCGCCGATTGGGAATTGCTTTCGCTCACCCTGCCCCGAAGGTTACTATTCAATTTTCAAAACAGAGTATACTACCCTATCTTTTGGGCGTCAACTCAAGGGAGCTTAGATATTTATTAACTCCGGAAATCCCATTTATCCTTTATTCTGCCTTTTCTTCAATTTCTACCACGATGGTTGCATTGCTAACCAGGGCTGCAATCGCACCGATCGCTGCCAGCTGGGGCGCAACCAGCGCTCCCAGTACTCCAAATGTGAGAGGAATGTCAATCAACGTATGATCAGATTTATCCTTAATGATGATCCGCCGGATATTGCCCTCATGGACCAATTCCTTGATTTTATCAACCAGGGCTTCACCGCTAACTTTAAACTCTTCTCGTCGAACCTGTTCTTCACTCATACTTTTCTCCTCATACTTCTGAGTTAAAAGTGGAAGTATAATCAATTTAGAAATAGCATAACACAGGTAAAGACCATCCAGTGGAAAATCCCACCTGATTCATTCCTGGATTCCCATCATCTAGACGAAACTCTTCTCACATGATATACTGCACTCGATCCCGCATTATTGCGGGTCAAATTTTGTATTACACACGTTTCTCGACCTGATGGTGCGTGCCGGAGATCAATCTCTGGTGCCTGAAGGAAAGACGGAAACGGAGGCTAAACGCAAGGAGACGAATATGCCTATTGTATCTATGAAAGAACTATTGGAAAGCGGAGTTCATTTCGGTCATCGGACCCAGAAGTGGAATCCGTACATGGAGGAGTATATCTTTGCTGCCAGGAATGATATTCATATCATTGACCTCCAGCAAACTGTACAAGCTCTGGAAGAAGCCTACGAAGTGATTCGTAATACCGTTGCAAGCGGTGGATCAGTACTTTTTGTAGGTACCAAACGCCAAGCTCAGGACATAATAAGAAAAAATGCTGAGCAAGTAGGTATGCCCTACGTGATTGGTCGCTGGTTGGGCGGAACACTGACCAACTGGCAAACTATCCGGGAACGAATCGTCGAACTGGAACGCCTGGAAGGCATGCGCGACCGGGGAGAATTTGAACTCTGGACGAAAAAAGAAGCCCTGGGAATGACCCGTGAAATTGAACGTTTGGAGAGCCGCCTGGGCGGAATCCGTGAAATGGATGGACTCCCCAGCTTATTATTTGCGGTTGATGTATCCCGAGAGGAAATTCCCGTTCATGAAGCAAACTTATTAAAAATTCCGGTTGTGGCTATGGTTGATACCAACTGCAGCCCCAAAAATATTGACTACGTTATTCCTGCCAACGATGATGCGATCCGGGGCATTCAATTGATTGTTTCAACCATCGCACAAGCTGTCAGTGAAGGCATCAATATGAGGAAGGACTACGAAGCGGATCTGGAAGCAGCTGAAGCAGAAGCCCAGCTGCCGGAAGAACTTCGCGACGAGATGAGCGATGAGGATCTGCTAGGCAAATCCACCCTCGCTAAAATAAAAGAAGATGAACCCGAGCTGGTAGAAGAAGCCGCTGCTGACAGCCCTCCCGCTGAAGAAAGTGAAGAAGAAGATTCTAAGAAGGCCTAAAATCAATGGAAATATCTGTAGAATTAATCAAAAAATTGCGAGGCGCTACTGGATCCGGGATTCTGGATGTAAAGGAAGCGCTTCAGAACTCCGACGGCGATTTTGATAAAGCCGTTGACTTCCTGCGCCAAAAAGGGTTGGCAAAAGCTGCCAAACGATCTGACCGGGATGCTTCCGAGGGTGTGGTTGAATTGTACTCTCATGGAGATAGCCGGGTTGGCGTAATGGTTGAAATCAATTGTGAAACCGATTTTGTTGCCCGTTCAGAGGAATTCCGGGGATTTGCACATGAAGTTGCTTTGCAAATTGCCGCAGCAGCCCCTCGCTGGATTAAAGAAGACCAGATTCCTGATGATGTGATCGAACACGAGAAGGAAATTGCCCGTACTCGTTATAAAGAGGAAGGCAAACCGGATAACATCATTGATAAAATTCTAGAGGGTATGGTCGACAAATTCAAAGCGGAAAACTGTCTGCTGTCGCAGGCATACATCCGTGATGAAGAGCTCACTATTCTGGAGCTTCTACACGAAAAGATCGCTTCAATTGGCGAGAATATCGTCATTCGCCGTTTTGAGAGGTGGGAGCGTGGCGAGAGCATTGACTAAAAGACAAAAGGCCAACCAGCAGGTTGGCTTTTTTCTTATATAATATAGAACAGAAGAATTGATAGGTAAGGATGATCTATGAACAAAAACCCTGTATATAAACGCATCCTGCTAAAAATAGGCGGTGAAGCCCTGGCAGGTTCAGATGGACTAGGTATTGACCCGGTTCGGGCAGAAAATCTTGCTGAGCATCTCCAATCTGTATGCGACTTAGGGGTCGAAATTGCCATAGTGATTGGTGCCGGCAACCTTTGGAGGGGACGGCAGGGTCTGGATCGAGGGATGGACAGGGCTACAGCAGATTATATGGGTATGCTGGGAACAGTCATGAATGCCATGGCTTTAATGGATGCGCTAGAACGTCAGGGAATTATCACCCGGGTACAATCAGCAATTGAAATGAGGGCTGTCGCAGAACCGTATATCCGCAGACGCGCAATCCGTCATCTTGAAAAAGACCGTGTGGTTATCTTTGGCGCGGGGACGGGTAACCCCTATTTTTCTACAGACACCGCAGCCGCCCTGCGTGCAATGGAAATCGGAGCAGATGTCTTAATCAAAGCAACTAAAGTTGATGGGGTTTACGACTCAGATCCCGAGAAAAACCCTGATGCAAAATTATTTGATTCCCTAACGTATTTAGAAGCTATAAACCGCCGGCTGGAGGTAATGGATACCACAGCTCTCTCCCTATGTATGGATAATAAACTCCCCATCCTTGTTATAAATATGTGGGATCACGATGCTTTGAAAAAAGGGTTGCTGGGAGAAAAAGTTGGCACACTGGTTTCTGAAAATCCACGCTAAATTCCCACTTTTGCTAATCCTGATTTGATACAAGGTGGATAAGTCTTTGATTATGTTCGAAGATTCCAAGTTTTGTACCTCGGCTATCATTTTATTTTTGTTTGTGTAGAAGCTGAATTTCATTAGAATTATTCCGATTTGATCCCAGGGTGAAAGTTTACCTTTATCAACAAAGAATAATCGAGTATAGTATTAAGTAAAGCTGGCATGTCAGTGTTTTTTGTTTATAAATCAAATAAAATCTCTAAACAACAAAGATTTGTGTCGGAGGGATAAATGCTTAATGATGTTTATCAAGAAACTGAAGAACGGATGGATAAAGCAATTGCTGCCTTAACACAAGAATTAAATGCTATTCGGACTGGCCGAGCTAATCCATCATTGGTAGAACTGCTGCCTATTGAGTATTATGGAACACAAACTCCGCTTCAAGAATTAGCCAGTATCAGCGTACCAGAATCCCGTTCTTTGCTTATTCGACCTTATGACCCCTCATCATTAAAAAATATTGAAAAAGCCATTCTGACCTCTGATCTGGGATTGAATCCTAACAATGATGGAGAGAATATTCGACTCGTCCTGCCAACTCCGACAGAGGAAAGACGACTAGAACTCGTTAAGGTACTGGGCATAAAAGCTGAAGAAGCCCGGATTTCCATTCGTAATATCCGCCGGGAAAGTATCCGCGATTTACGTGATTTTGAAGAGGAAAAAATAATCGCGGAGGATGACCTGCATCGCGGAGAGGATAAAGTCCAGGAAATTACTGACAACTTTATCGAGAATATTGACGGAATCTGCGAAAGAAAAGAAAAAGAAATCATGGAAGTGTAATTCATAAAGAAGATCGAATATCAAACCTGTTGACCAGAATCAAAACCCAGATGGATTACCCATAAAAGTATGTATTGATCTTCCATGGATAACAAAACTTTGGATACACTTCAGAAAATACCAGAACACGTCGCAATTATCATGGATGGGAATGGCCGTTGGGCTCTGGAAAGAGGTCTTCCACGCCTTTCAGGTCATAAAGCGGGAACAGAAAATCTGCGTGAGGTGATCGAAGCCTGTGCGGAATTCGGGATTAAATATCTCACAATCTACGCCTTTTCAACAGAGAATTGGAATCGTCCGGAAGAAGAAATCCAGGGGCTGATGGGAATTTTTCGAACCATGCTGGACAGAGAATTAAATAACTTGCATAAAAATGGAGTACAGCTAAGGCATATTGGGCGATTGGATGGAATCGATAAAAGATTACAACAGAAAGTCCAGGAAGCCATAAAGTTAACCAAAGGAAACCAGACTCTCATTCTGAATGTGGCCTTTAATTACGGGGGGAGAGATGAAATTCTCCAGGCAGTGAAAAAAATAGTCGCAAATGGAGAAAATATCAAGGATCTTGATGACGATCTGTTTTCAAAGTATCTTTTCACTGCTGGATCTCCTGACCCTGATTTAATTATCCGCACATCAGGAGAGTTCAGAATCAGCAACTTCTTAATTTGGCAAGGGGCTTATGCTGAGTGGTATTTTACACCCACCTATTGGCCTGATTTTAATAAAGAAGAACTCTACCAGGCACTGCTGGCTTATAATGAGCGGGACCGGCGTTACGGAAAAGTAAAACAAGCAAAGGGAAAATAGGCGCTTATGGTCCGAAGAATAATTGTCACTGTAATTATCGTTCCTCTCGCTGTCCTGTTTATTTACCTCGGTGATTTAGCATACCAGGGTTTAATTACCCTCTTGCTGGCGGTCGCAGCCTGGGAGTATGTTAAATTGATGAGGAAAATCGACCTTAACCCGGCGGTTTTTTTAGCCCTGGCAGGTGTAATTCTATTATCGTTGAGCCGGTCATTTTTTGAATTTTCTTACGACCCCATCCTCCTATCCGTATTTTTACTTGGAGCGGCAGCCTATTATATATTTCAACTGGAACAAGATGCAGGAAAACCAGTAGTTGATTTTGGGATTACTCTCAGCATCCTGTTTTACATCGGAATTTTAGGACCCTATCTAATCTCCCTCAGGATGCTGCCAAATGGCATGTGGTGGACTTTTCTGGTCTTGCCAGTCGTCTGGATCGCGGATTCTTTTGCATACCTGATCGGAACCTATTTCGGGAAACATAAGCTTGCACCAAAAACCAGTCCCAATAAAACCTGGGAAGGCTATTTTGGTGGAATAGTAGGAGGAGTATTGGGTGGGATTGGCTTATCCTCCCTCTATCAAGGGGTTTTTGGAGCTGGGATAGATATCACTCTTCTTGAGGCTGCCATCATCGCTTTAATCATCAGCGCCACTATCCCCTTGGGGGATTTAACAGAAAGTATGATCAAAAGACAGGCTTCCACCAAGGATTCTGGTACCATATTTCCTGGTCACGGGGGAATCTTTGACAGACTTGACTCCCTTTTTTGGGCTGCCCCAATCGGCTATTATTTGATTCTTCATTTATTCCTTTAGTGAGGTAACATGGATTCCCAAAAACCTACCCGAAACCTGGCATTAGAACTCGTCAGGGTAACAGAAGCTGCAGCCTTATCTGCAGGAAGATTCATGGGCCGTGGTGATAAAATCCTTGCTGACAAGGCAGCAGTAGATGCCATGCGCCTGGTGCTTAATTCAATCGATATGGATGCGTTGATTGTGATCGGCGAAGGGGAAAAAGATGAAGCGCCCATGTTATTTAATGGAGAAAAGGTGGGAACAGGAAAACCACCCCTGGTAGATCTCGCTGTGGATCCCATTGACGGTACCCGTCCTCTCGCGGACGGATTTCTTAATTCAATAGCGACCGTGGCAATTGCTCCCAGGGACACCATGTTTGACCCGGGTCCTTTTGTCTATATGGATAAAATTGCAGTTGGTCCCAAGGCGAAAGGGCTGATTGATATTGAGGCGCCATTAAAAGAGAATCTTAATAAGATTGCCCTCTCAGAAGACAAAGCCATTAATGATATTACTGTTGTGGTCCTGCAGCGTGCCAGGCATGATGAGCTCATCCAAGAAATCCGGGAAATCGGAGCCCGGATCAGATTAATCCCGGATGGAGATGTCGCGGGAGCTCTTATGACTTGCCTGCCAGAATCCGGTATTGACGCACTGATAGGAATCGGGGGAACACCGGAAGGGGTTCTAGCTGCTTGTGCGATCAGGGCGATGGGTGGAGAATTGCAAGGCAAACTGTTTATCAGGAATCAAGAGGAAAAAGATTTGGGTCTGAAAATGGGCTATTCCCTCGACAAAGTGATTACAATGGATGACCTGGTATCTTCAAATGATGTATTCTTTGCTGCAACGGGAATAACTGATGGAGAATTACTGGGTGGGGTGAGATATACCGGTCACGGAGGTGAAACTGAAAGTCTGGTTATCCGAGGGAAAACAGGCACTGTCAGATGGATTAACGCGAAACATAATTTCGAAAAATTAAATCCCATGAGTGAGATAGAATACTGATCCTTGATTCAAATCAACACCAATTGACCGTTTGAATCGCTTAGATCAGTATCTCTGATTTCCCTGGTGAGACTGAGGATATCTATCATCGAGAACGGTTTCTGAAGCAATCTTGTAAATGATTCCTGGTCAATAGCCTTATTACCGATTTTTGAAGGATGACCGGTAATAAAAATAAATTTTTTCTCTGGATAGATTTTCTGGGTTTTCCAATACAGTTCTACTCCCCCCAATTTGGGCATAACCACATCCGTGATTACCAGGCTTATCTTATCCCCGATCTGCTTGATAATATCAAATGCCTGTTTTCCGTCTGCCGCCTGGATCACCTGAAAACCATGTTCCTCGAAAAGATTCCATAAGGCTTTTTGCAGGTTTTCATCATCCTCAACAATCAAGAGAAAGTCTCCTCCTCCATCCAGTTCCACTTCAAGCTGCGGTTCCGGAGCATCTTCAATCTCTCCCTCAAATAGAGGCAGGAAAACGTTAAATGTAGTTCCAATTCCGAGTGAACTTTCCACTTCAATAAATCCCTGATGCTGTTTTACAATCCCATACACTTGTGCCAATCCCAGACCTGTGCCACCCTGATCTGATTTAGTAGTAAAAAATGGTTCAAACATCTGAGATTGATCTTGCTGGGATATTCCAACTCCCGTATCTGTTACCTGCAATAGAATCCAACTTCCCGGATCCATTTCGGGATATCTCAACTTGTCGATCTCAGAAATATCAGTTTGCTCAACCAGAATCTCAATGATCCCTCCTTCTGGCATAGCATCCCGGCTATTTAAAGCTAAATTCATGATCATTTGCTGCATTCTGGCAGGATCACCTAGGATTGGAAGTTTCTCGTTAGAAGAGTTGATCCCTACTTGAATCTGAATATCATCCGGCAGGATCTGGGTCAACAACTCACGAATTTCTTCCAGGAACGGGATTAAATCAAACGGTTTTTGTTCCAAAGACTGGATCCTGCTAAAGTCCAGGATTTGGCTGATGAGATCTGTCGCCCGGTTAGATTGTTCCTTAATAGCATCAATTCTTAATCGATTATTTTCCGAGAGCTGTGAATCCCGTAGTAATACATCGGAATAAACCATGATGGCTGAGAGAATATTATTAAAATCGTGGGTTATCCCGGCTGCAAACTGCCCTAAAGTTGCTAATCTATCCTGGAGTCGGATCCGATTCTTTATTTCCCTTTCCTCAGTGACATCAGCAATCATTAATATCCAATACTGCCCTTCTATGGTCTGGGCTTTGCGTAGTTGAACTTCGAAAACCTCCCGGGAATCTATTTCTTTCCGGAGTTCTATAGGCAGTGGTTCAGAAGAAAGTTCAACCAATTCCTGAATCGTCTTTTCTCCCAGCATTGATATTGAAATCCGTTCAAAATCAGGCTGAAGTATATCAATATAATCAAGTCCCTGCTGATTCCCAGATAGAATATTAAATTGATTATCCAACAATAAAACACCCACAGGGATGTGTTCGAACAATTTATCCTGAAGTTCTTGCTTTGCCTTTAATGAGTTTAACAAGAAAGCTACTTCTACAAACCGCTGGGCGTTATTTATCGCCAAACCTGTCTGGTGGGCTATGGCTGTCAATAACTCCTCCTGCTCCCGAGAAAAAAAATCCGGTTCCGGGTGCTCCAGCGAGATAATACCGGTCAACTGGTGATCAATCAATACTGGCACTGAGAGGATAGATGATTGGGTTGATTCATCCTCTTTCTGCTCCCAGAGGGGATCATTTCCTGTATTCCCCACAAGGATGCCTTTTTTATGTTCCAATACCCAGGTTAAATTTCCCGGTATCTCTCCCAGGGTAAGGTTTCGGTTGATACTTTCAATTTCATTAGAATCGCGGCCAATCGACCTGGTCAGGGAAAGTGAATTATTATCAGACTGGTGACGGTAATAATCCGCTTTTTCTCCTTCCATCATCGAGATCGCAGAAGATAATGCCTGATCTATGATTGTGAATACATCCAGTGTTGAATCCAACGATTTGTTTAAATCGTAAAGAATTTGCAGACTGGCAGCTGAGACGTTTTGATTCTCCCTTGGACTAGGCAATAATCCGACTGCCTCTGGTTGATTGGATTTTTGATCCTGTTTTTGGAATAATTCACCCTCGGATTGATTAACATCACTGGAAACGAGGAAAATTCTCCTGTATATATACATAATCAGGAAAGCGGTCAGTCCTCCAATCAAGAAGATTAGCCCATTTTCAATCACTAACTATTCCCTTTATTCATGAATATTTTTTCAATTTTAATCCTGTCTTGGACCCAAATCAAACCTGGTTAGTTCAGGATATAGTTATCTCATACCTGCAGTTGCTTCACCAAGTAAAGCTCCCCCCGCTTATACCCCCGCTTTAAATAGTATCTGCGGGTGCCAACAGCAGATATCACAGCAATTTTTGGGAATCCTTTTTCAGCTGCAATCCTCTCCCCTTCTTCTAGAAGGGTCGTGCCTAAACCTGCATGCTGAGCAGCACCTGCTTTCTCCTCTCCCACTGGAAGTGATTCCCCATAAATATGGACCTCTCTAATGATCGCTGCCTGGTGAAGATCCTCTAAACCGGTGTCCACTGCGTCGGTTCCGGGTAAAGATAATCGCAGGAATCCAGCCAGGTGATCGTCCTTTGTGTCATAGGATAGAAAATGTTCTTCACAGCCGTTGCTGAAATAAACCTGGTCGTTCAATGTAAGAGAAGTTATATCAATTTTCTGTCCCCGGACTTCCCGGCAGCGAATACATTGGCAGTGCTCGCCCCGGAGTTTCAACTCCGCCTGAATATCCTGACGTAAACTGGTACGTCTATTCCCTTCCACTACATTCTGGGAGGGTATATCCCGCACCACCCGATTTACCCGGCAGTAACGGGGGATAGTCAGTTTAATATCTGAGATAAGCTGAATTAATTCTTCCGTTGAATATGGCTGATAATTCCCTTCCATCCAGATATCATAAAGCCCCGTATTTTCCAGCAGTTGGGTTGGATAAATCTTTATTTCATCCGGAGCAAACCCATCCCATAACCGATCAAAATCGTTTCGGTCAGATTCAATTGTTGAGCCCAATAAATTTGGCATCCAATGCAAAACAATTTTAAACCCTGCCGCTCGCAATTTAGCTACTCCTTCCTTTGCTTCTTCAACAGTATGTCCCCGTTTGTTCATCTCCAAAATCTGATTATCAAGACTCTGAATACCCATTTGGACTTTGGTTACTCCCAATTTCCTCATTCGGGAAAGTTCTGTCAGTGTGATCAAATCAGGCCGGGTTTCTAAAACCAGTCCAACATTTTTATGATGCGCTTGTTCGTTTATATCCTGTGCCCGTGTAAGTGTGTCCGATTCAAAGCCATTCATGGCATCAAAACAACGTTTGATAAACCAGGTCTGATAATCATCCTTATAAGCGGTCCAGGAACCCCCCAAGACAAGCAGCTCGATTTTATCGGTCGGGTGACCTATCTCATGAAGCGCTTCAATCCGTGATGTGACTTGTGAAAAAGGATCGTATTTATGAAAAAGGGCTCGCATCGCTCCCGGTTCATCTGGTAAATAACTCACAGGCATCTCTTCATAATCCGGGCAAAAAATACACTGCCCTGGACAGGGATACGGTTTTGTGAGGACTGTAACTGTAGTCACGCCAGACATAGTCCGCATGGGTTTCAGGCGGATCATCTTTAGTAAATCCTGATCTTCCTGGCGAATGCCATCTCTTACCAGATTCCGGTAAGCAGTGATCAGGGTATGTTTACTTAGAAAACCAGCGCCACCGGGCAGTGGGTGACCCCGGATAGCCTGGAATACTTCCTTCCCGGCTTCAATATCCCTTAAAGTCAATTCTGCCAGATAGAGTACGGATTCGCTATAAGGCGGCGGTTTGGTGGGATTTTTCTCTTTCTTTTTTCTTGGCATATTTTTTTTACCAATAAGGGATCAAGGCATTGATGATGAATGTCCGGGATATTCTGACCTTAGCGTATAATAAACGCATGAAATCTGAGACAGCTGCCAGAATTCTTTCCCTTAATCATCAATTTTACCAAAGCTTCGCTGAAGATTTTTCTGAAACCAGGCAGCGTCTTCAACCCGGCGTGCTGCAGGTAGTAGATCGTTTTCCACCTGGTAGCAGCATCCTTGATGTAGGCTGCGGCAATGGAGAACTTGCCCGAGAATTAGTTAAAAAAGGGTTAGATTATTCTTATCTCGGGATAGATTTCAGTGCCAGCTTACTTAAAAAGGGACCTCTTGATATTCCTGAGAAATTTCCAGCAGTTTTTTCTGAGCTGGATCTATCAAAGTCCTCCTGGTCAGGAATTTTTCCCGATACTCCTTTTGATATTGTAGTATCATTTGCCGTCCTGCACCATATCCCTGGTCGGGAAGGTCAAATTAATGTATGCAAAAATATACGCCGGCATATTTCGGATCATGGTGTCTTTTTTTTATCTAACTGGCAGTTCTTAAAAAGTCCCCGTCTACGCCGGCGGATTATCCCCTGGGGCGAGGCAGGTTTCTCGGAAAAAGATCTTGATGAGGGCGATTATCTTCTTGACTGGCGCCGGGGTGGAACCGGTATTCGCTATGTCCATCATTTTTCCCCCGATGAGCTCGCCCTGATAGCGGACGAGACCGATTTTTCCATCAAAGAATCATTCTACTCAGATGGAAGAGAGGGGGACTTGAGCCTCTATCAGGTTTGGGAACCAGTTTGATCCTCAATTTCCAAAAAGATCCCAAATTCAACCAGAGCAGCTGCAATTTTTTCTTCGCTGCCTTCCCGGATAATTACTACAGTCGGTCCCAGCTTCTCCAGGATAAACCGGCTGGCTTTTGATTTCTGGAGCGATTTCAAAACTGCCGGTGAACCTAATCGTAAAATTGTCTTTTTTGATATAGAGGCTTGAGCTCCCTGTTTTTCCCAGCGTTCCAGGGCAGCCAGAATATTCGGTGGGACAGCTTCTGCATGGTTCTTTAATAATGATATTAAATGGGCTGTCCTTAAACTCTGATTTTCTGCCCTTCTGAGGGAAGCAGGAGAAATCGTATAAAGATACGCTTCTGCTTTTACTGGATACCATTCGCAAAATCTTGCAACCTGGTAGCGGATCTTGTGGGGAACATTCCTGGTTATTCTGATTTCCCCTTTCGCCCTGATTTGAATTTGCTCAGGTTTCCCCTCTCCTATTTTGGGTATCCGATTGTTGATTAAATTTAATGCGTTTGATGATAAACGGAACGAGGCCGGGTGATCCTCTTCCTCAGCCAAGCCCAGATCCAGAAAACCAAGCCAGTGCAGCGGTCCTGAAATTAAGTATTTCAATAAAGCTCCCTCAACCTCATCCCAATGAGGAAACCCTCTCAGATAATCCCCGGTTAAACTGTTTTTGATAAACCAGGAATCGTATTCGCCTCCTGTACGTTGGAAATCAGGAAATTTTTCCTTAACCTGAGCAATAAACGACTCCAAACTCCACCAGGTTTTTGGATCCAAGTCCTGTAATAAGCTCATTAATAATTCTCGAACCCGGCTTGGATCCGCTGAAATAATTCCCTCAATCTCAAGATTCGGAGTAAGAGAAAGATCCAAATGGGTATCACTTGTGAGCCATGTCTGCCAGAGCAGTAAAAATCTTTCCTCTCTGGGTATATCAAAAAAATCCCGGATATTTTCCGGAACCGGAATTCCATCATCTGCCGTTAGACCCAGAGATAAAAATAAATTATGATAAAAAACAATTTCCTCCCCTGAAACATCAGGGAGATGAACTTCTGGATCGAGGTTCATTCGCATTGCGGATAAGAGTGTACAGGTATGATCCAGAGAGTGATTTGAAGCGGGTACTTGATGGTTCTTTTCCCGAGCGGCGGCTTTTCTGCATATGAAGCCAATCTCCAGAGAGGATCTCTCCTTTGGATCTAAACTGGCCACCACCAATTTCCTAAGGTCATCAGGGATATAAGCAAATTCCAGAGAACCTGTGTCCGTTTCAAAAAATCCCCTGGCAATCAAAGCTCGATACCATAATCCTTCCACCGGTGAAACAGGATCCTTGTCCGGTCTTTCCCGGTCAACCCGTCCCACCCCCATTTCTCGAATCTCACCAAACCGGCGCGTGAATTGTATCCAGGGCTCTTTTCCATCAAGGGAATCCAACCAGAGCAGTGCCTCTTTCTCCTTATCGGTAAGGACCTCCCTGATCTCCAGAATAAGATCGTTGGTAAGTAGATGCTCTACTAACTGATCTAACCCAATCCGGGCATCTGGCGCGGAAAATGGCAGCCTCCATTGTTCCGCTACAATTTTAAGATGGCTAAAATCCATCTTGGAGAGACTGTGTCTCAAATCCGGCATAACTGTTTAACTCAGGAAATAACGCGGAGCGCGTTGTGGTGAAGTTTGACCTTGATATTCTTTATTTTGCTTGAAAATCCAGAAAAGACTTCCCCATCCAGATGGATAAATAAAGGTTGATCAGCTTCAATGTTAATAGACTTAAAGTCTCCTGAAACGATTTTTGGATGGGTTAAGTGGGATCCCGCCATAAATGCCGGCAGCAACCGGAGCATGATCAAACGGGGTACTTCCTGGACTGCAACATAGTTAAATATACCATCTGAATTATCAGCTGGGGGATAGATTAAAAACCCGCCCCCCTCCCGGGGGCCATTGCACAGGACAAGCATCATAAGACTATCCTGCCATTCTTTCTGATCATCGATGGTAATATTCATCGCAGTTGGATGATGATTAAGGAAAATGGTTTTTAATACGGCCACTATATACATTAAGTATCCACGCAGGAAGGGCATCTTATGGGAGTGGATCGTAACTATTGCATCAAATCCAATCCCGACGGCATTATCAAAATATTCTTTTCGCCCGGTCTCATCCTCGATTTCTCCTATATCAATCCATTTCTCTTCACCTCCAATAATCTGCCTTAATGCTTTCCATGGTTCTGTCTCCATACCCATTGAGAAAGAAAAATCATTTCCAGATCCAAGAGGAACAACCCCCAAGGTTGGTCTTTTTTCTTTGGGGAATGTCATCAGGGCATTTACAACTTCATGAACAGTTCCATCACCGCCACCGGCAATAATTAACTCATAACCATCCTTAACTGCTTTTTTGGTGAGTTCAATTGCATGCGTTGGATACACGGATCCCGCCCAATCAGCATCCCCTAACTCTTGCATAATCGGCCGCAAATCCGCTGCCTGCCTCCAAGCTTGCCCCATGTTTGCATTGGGATTAATTATGAATATCGTTTTTTTGTGTTCCATCTACATACTCCCTTGGTTTAAAGTTTAAATATACAGGTATTTTTAACAAGCCCTGCTTTATTGATCCTAATAATATTTCGATTTCAGGTCTGTACCCGGCAGAATAATTTCTCCTTCTTTAGGATCCCCCACCCGGGTGATCTCTTCCGGTTCAACAGCCGCTTTCCAGGCAATATAAGCTGCAATCAACGCCTCCAATTCTTCCATAGAGAATAATCCTTCTAGCGGCAGCTGTCCCTGCAGAATCTTGTAGCGAGTAAACTCTTCAAAAATTCTCATCGGATCAGGAACATCTACTGAAAGTGAATGCAGTATCAATTGGCGCTGCAGCCGACCTACCATTGTCTTTTTAAGAAATGGGATCTTTTTTAATAAAACGGTATATGCTGCATGAGGATACACCTCAAGTAATTGCTGTTTATGATTTTCAGCCGGAAAATCCTGATATCCCAGTTCCTCAAGTCTCTGGTATAGCGTAAAACCAGTTCTCATCCATCCCGGACAGGATTCCAAATCACCGGGTGTATTCGGGATGCGGATATTTCTTTGGAAGAGCGTATATTCGGCTACTCGAAATGATGTCCAACGTCCGGGATTGGGTTGAGGAGACAGTGAATTACGAACTGACTCCTTATTCATTAATCCCTGGTTTACTCTCCGGGGTGCATTAACAGCGACAAAAGATGATTTCTGTCCTCCAGCAAACGCAGAAACTGTACTGATATCATCCCTGGCTAACGCGATCAGGTTCAATTCCTGATCCAGGGCCGCATAGGTGAGTGATTTCTCACCGGAAGGAGGGTCAATGCCGATAAAGATCGTATCTTTAAATAACATAGATCGTCCTGGATTTAAGTTGGATTTCACTGGGTTCTGATATGAGTGTAGCGCAAAATAATCAGAATGACAATAAGGCATCGGTAGCATAAAAATAACCTGGTGCCTTTAAATCAATCGATCCGTAATCCTGTGGGGATTACGGATCGATGTTTTTTCACTACCTGCCCAAAATGAATAAATCGTTTGATTATTTATTCGTGAAGATCAGTTGATCCTCATTTTCCGGGTCTATGTCAACACTAATTACACCACCTTGTTTGTATTCGCCTTGCAGTAATTTTTTCGAAAGGGGGCTTTCAATGTATTTTTGGAGCGCTCTGGTTAATGGTCTGGCTCCAAAATCAGCTGAGTAACCCTGTTCTGCCAACCAAACACGGGCTTTCTTGGTCAAAGAGACTTCCAGGCCATTATCCGCTAATCTCTGGGCAACCTCTTTCAACTGCATATCAACAATTTTCACCATTTGTTGTTTTGTCAGCGGAGAGAAGGTGATAATGTCATCAATCCTGTTCAGGAATTCCGGTCTGAAAGCATCCTTCAGAGCTTTGTTGATCTTATCCCTGGACTCAATGTCTTTGTCAGTGGCTTCACCATCGAGGAATCCCAGGCTGCCGGAACGGCTGACATATTCTGTGCCCAGGTTGCTGGTCATAATCAAGACAGTATTGCGGAAATCAACCTGTCGTCCCTGACCATCAGTCAATCTGCCATTATCCAAGATCTGCAGCAGGGTATTCCAAACTTCTGGATGCGCTTTTTCAATTTCATCAAACAAGATCACCCGGTAGGGACGCCTGCGAACTGCTTCAGTCAATTGACCACCTTCTTCATATCCAACGTAACCGGGAGGCGCACCAAATAACCGTGAGGCGGTGTGCTGTTCCCTGAATTCGCTCATATCCAATCTCAGGAGCGCATCTTCATCATCAAAGAGGAATTCAGCCAAGGCTTTCGCCAGTTCGGTTTTTCCAACACCTGAGGGACCAATAAATATAAAGGAACCTATCGGACGCTTGGGGTCCTTTAACCCTGATCTGGCCCGGCGGATAGCATCGGAAATCACTGTGATTGGTTCGTCCTGGCCAATAATGCGATCATGAAGTCTTTCTTCCATTCGGAGCAGCTTATCTGCTTCAGCTTCCAACATCTGGGTCAAGGGAATTCCTGTCCACTGGGAAACAACTTCAGCTACGTCACTTTCATCCACCACTTCATCCAGTTCATGTTCAGCTTCCCAGGTATCCCGCGCTTTATGAAATTCTTCTTCCAAGCGAATACGCTGCGTCTGCATAATTGCTGCCCGTTCATAATCTCTTTCCTGACCGGCAACCTCTTCTTCATTTTTAATATGTTCAATCTCAGTCTGTTTTTCTTTCAGATCCTGGGGCAATGAATATAATGCAACCCGCAGCTTGGCTGCTGCTTCATCCATCAGGTCAATAGCTTTATCGGGTAAATGGCGATCGGTAACATAACGATCCGCCAGAGTTGCAGCGGTACGAAGAGCTTCATCAGAAAAACGAACTTTATGGTGAGCTTCGTAGCGGTCTCTTAAACCTTCCAGCATCTGGATGGTCTCATCAACGGAAGGTTCTTCGATATACACCGGAGCAAATCGCCGTTCAAGGGCGCTGTCTTTTTCAATATATTTATGATACTCATCCGAGGTTGTCGCTCCAACACATTGAAGTTCACCTCGTGCCAGGGCTGGTTTTAGCATATTAGATGCGTCCATCGCCCCTTGAGCAGCTCCAGCGCCGACCACGGTGTGGAGTTCATCGATAAAGAGAATAATTTCCCCATCCGCTGCTTTTACATCATCAATAGCAGCTTTTAGCCGTTCCTCAAATTCACCCCGGAAGCGGGATCCAGCAATCATTGCACCCATATCTAGCGATACAACCTTTTTCCCGGAAAGAATTTCCGGTACGTCATTGGTTGCAATCTTTTGAGCCAGGCCTTCCACGATGGCGGTTTTTCCTACTCCTGCCTCTCCTATCATCACTGGATTATTTTTTGTTCTCCGAGAAAGAATTTGAATTACTCGAAGGATTTCCGCATCACGCCCAATCACCGGGTCAAGTTTCCCTTCCCGGGCTAATTTGGTCATATCACGGGAATATTTTTCCAATGCCTTATAGCGGCTTTCTGCTTTAGCGTCGGTTACACGAGTTCCTCCCCGGATTTGGTCAATCGCCCGGTAGACACGGTCTTTTGTCAGCCCTTCATCATCCATTAACCGGGCTGCAGGTGTGTTTTTTTCATCCAAAATCGCTAAAAAGAGATGTTCAGTGGATATAAACTCATCTTTCAAGCGATTAGCTTCCTGGTTGGCCACATCTACAATCCGTTTAACTCTGGGAGTGATAAATACCTGGCCCTCTCCACGGTTACCGAAAATGCTCGCTTTTTGGGTATTCTTTAACACATAATCAATACGTTCACTTAGATCGCTTTCCTGAATATTAAGGATCTGCAATACATGAGAAATTGCACCTTCCGGCTGTTCGATTAAAGCCAGGAGAATGTGTTCTGTATCGATCTGGTTGTGCCCATATCGCTGGATGATCTCAGCAGCTCGCTGGGCTGCTTCCTGGGCCCGTTCCGTAAAACGGTCAAATCTCATCATATAAACACCATCCTTGATCTGTTATTCTAAATCGATCGGTTTTAAGCATTATCAGAATGATAAATGCTCCTAACCTCATGATTTTATTATTCGATGAAGATATTATAACAAGCTGGCATTAACTAAATGTATGAATCAAATCAATCCAAAATCCTTTGATTTTGCTGAATTTCAGTATTAAATTAGTGCAATAACTGGTCCGAAAACACTGAATAATAAATAAAAGAAGACCAGAGTTGCCGGGTCTTCTTCTGACACTTTATTTTTTTACTATTCCTGGGCAGCCAGATATTCCTGGTATGCTTTCCATCCCGGGCACCAGGTAGTATGCCAACGCCAGAATCTACCCATTAATGACTTTGGTTTCTCTTCAGCTTTTTGCCTCATGGGGCAAGTTGCGCATCTGGGTTCTTCCATAACTTCAATCATCCAAAAACTCCTCAATTGAACAGAAAATTACTTTTCTGCCCTATTTATATCCTTTTTTCATCTGGGCTCCCAGAAAAAAAATACTTCCCAGCATGGTGAAAAAAGCCAGGGAAATTTTTGTGATATCCAGAATGGGTTCTACTACAACACCATCTTCACATATCGTAATGACAGCAACTGGTCTGCCACTGGCTCCTCCTCCACCGCCACCACCGCTCCCCATCCCGGTTTCTTCAGATTCTACTGGTGTGACCTCATCGCCCATATTCGAAATGAAATGCGGACCACTTCCCAGGCCAAATCCAAAACCCATTCCAATCTGGACCTCAGAAGCAGTAATTATTTGTGTATCCCCAACTTTGATTGGTTTACTGAAAACCGAATCCGGACGAGCAGTTCCGATAAGTTTTTCAAGAACTTGCAGGGACTGTTTCTCGTTTTCTCTCGAGACATCAGCAATTTTCTCAATTTTTTCAACCATCTTAGGCTCCTCTCTTCGCGCTGCGCGGTTTTATCAATCCAAGGACAACAAGAATAGCACTCACCCCGTACAACAGGAAGGTAATTACTCGGGTGAGATTGATTACCGGAATCCTCTGTTCTTGATCTTTATTTCTGATCACCACTCCTGTGGGTCGATTCCATACCCAACCCCAACCTGATCCTGAAAGCTGTACTACTCGGGATTGAGGTAAAACCTGGAACTCACCAGAGGGTGATTTTATTGCTGATCCCTCCACCAGATTGATATACTGGGTTTTATTTTTGAGCATAATTGTCCTTTCAATAAATTGCATCTATCCGCATTCAGGTTACAAAACCAATCATCAGGTGATTTCAATTGCTCCTAATCCAGCTTCTATCCGGATATCTACCTTATTATCAGAGCTTTCATAGTCTTCAGACTGATAGTTGCCATTTACTTTAGGAAAACGGCTCTGGTTGACTGAAACGGATGCTAATCCTGAAGCAGCTGCCACACGGGCAGCAACTCCATCAGGAATACGGATATTTACCGCTGCAGCTCCAGCCTCGATTTTTAAATGCGTTAATCCTGCTGCAACAGGCAAGGTAAGATTGGTCGAGCTGGCACCTGTTTTAAGGACCAGGTCCTTTACCTGAAGTTCTGTAAAGTCAAGATGGGCTTCAACGGCTCCGATCTCAAAAACCAGGTTAAGCGGGATATTTTTGGTAAATCCAAAATCCCATTGAAAACCCCTCCCCGTAACCCAATTCCAAGGAAACATGACTTCTGGGAATACCGGGCTTTTCGGCTGCATGACTACCTTCAGCTGATTACCATCCCGCTGTACACGGGCATCCAAGCCATGGGCAAAGGTACCGGAGGCCAACTTGCCGCTTTCCGTCGTGCTTCCAATGACTAATTTTCCGGCACCGTGTCTTACCGTCACCGAGGCGCCTTCAGCACCTTCCAAATCGATGGATCCTTCTTCAAAAACTAGTTCTTCTGAACCCCGGCCTCTTCCTATCAGGAATGAGATTCCCAAAAGGATTAAAAACGCCGGCCAAATCAAACCCCAAACATTAACACTCATCAATCCCAGGTTGTTTGCGAGAAATAAAAATCCCAGCCCAACCAGTAAAATGGCCCAGAACATTCGATTGGTACGCATAGATATTTCCTCCAACTACCCGCTCAATATCAATGAACGGGCTTATTTTTTCGTGAAAAAGGTTCTTACCATCAGAGCCAGTCCCAACAGAATTAAGAGCACAGGCCAATACTGACCGCCCAATCCAATGGCGCCGAAGAATGAGCCGAATACCGCCAGCAGCATTAGACTGATGAAGATCAGGGTGCCGCCTTCTTTATATGAACCTTCCCCTTTTCCACCTAAAAGATTCATCAGTACAATACCAAGGCCAACAAAACCTGGAATTAAGGTCCACAGATAAGACCAACTTTCCCAGTGTCCGGTGTAATCCTGGTACGCCAGAATCCCGCCAATACCTCCAACAATGATTGATGGCACTGCTAATCCTGGTTCACCAAGAGCTGCTCCCAGAGCAAATAAAAATAATCCGACGCCGATAATTGCCCAGGGCCAGGAAATCATTTCCCAAAAATCTGGCATAAAATCCGGCAATATCTGGGCTGCAAATAATACACCACCCACGATGATTAATAATGCGCCCCCGATCAAACTGGTTCGTCTTTTTTTATCCATTTCTCGACTCCTTGATAATCTTAATTAATGATTTAAATACCTTATATATAATCGTAACATGTTGATTCAGATTTCAGGTCATTCTTAAGGATCATTACCTCTGCTACCCTACTACTATTAAACAATTCATCCTCTTTCACAGATATTTGGTAGAATAAAGGACAGATCTTTTTACTTCCCATACCAATATACGTAAATATTGAATAATAGTTTCTCAGAACCAATATCATTGTAGTGAATCTCTGAAAGCCAAGGAGGCCTAAGATGAAACTTAAGTCCAAATGGTTAATCCTGCTGATATTCGGGTTTTTGCTGGTCCTGATTACTTCCTGCACACCTGCTCCATTCTGTGCCCCAACCTATACAGTAACCAAGATCGCTGACACCAATGACGGTGTTTGCAGCCCGGGAGACTGCTCCCTGCGGGAAGCTGTGCTTAATGCCAATGCCTGCACGGGTCACCATACGATTAACTTACCGGTTGGCGGTTATGAACTCACTATCGATGGTGATGATGAGGATCTGGGAGAAACCGGGGACTTAGACATCACAAAAGATTTGACCATCAATGGAATCCTCCCCCCACCCTCAGTTCATGGCGGTATCGAAAGATCTTTTCACATTCATTCCGGTGCAACAGTTATTTTTGACCATATGTGGTTAACAGATGGCTCGGCGATTTATGGGGGGGGGTTGATAAATGAAGGCTCCCTGACATTAAATTCTTTTACCTGCAGTTATAACAGTGTGTCAATTCCACTCAACGCGATGGGGGACGCTATGGGTGGCTGTATCTTTAACACTGGCGACCTGACAATCCAGGGTGCACAGTTCCTGGCCAATACAGCAGGATATGGTGGAGCGATTTACAATTATGACAGCGCGGTGATCACAATTGGGGATGCGGATTTTACTGGCAACGAAGCCGATCAAAATGGGGGAGCTATTTGGAATGGGCTGAACGCCTCACTGACAATCGACGGAGGATTATATCGGCTGAATGAGGCAGGAATAAGTGGGGGAGGGATTTGGAATCACGGCACACTCAACGCCGAAAACCTCGTTATTGAAGAAAATCAGACCCCCGGAAACGGAGGAGGTTTTTTCAATTGGGCTCCAGGAGCAGGATACTTTACAAATACCTGGTTTACACTCAATTCTGCGGATCAGGGAGGAGGATTGTATAACAATGAGGGTATGGTTCATCTCTATGAAAGTGGACTAACAGCCAATACTGCAGCTACCGGCGGCGGCGTATATAATCAAGGACCTGCGCCACCAGCAGGTTTATTGATGAAAAATGTGACGGTCAGCAATAACACCGCAGCGGGCGGTCTGGGAGGTGGAGGAATCTATAATAACAGCAACTTTGACCTCCGCTTCATCACGGTTGCTGATAACTCACCGGAAGGCATCCGGATAGATGGGGGTGCCGAAATAAAAATCCGCAGTTCTGCCCTGGCGAATAATGGCGGCAGCAACTGTGCTGGGATAATGCCAGATTCCCTGGACTATAATATCGAAAATGATGGAAGCTGTACCTTTTCTGGAGCGCACGATTTAGCAGCCGTAGATCCCCTGCTGGAACCCCTGGCAGCCTATGGTGGCATAGCGCCCAGCCATGCCCTGGCTGTAGGCAGTCCCGCCATTGATACCGGAGTTCCTGATCTTTGTATAGCATACGATCAGCATGGCACTTCCAGACCACAAGGTGCCTGGTGTGACCGGGGTGCCCATGAAGTGGAGGGTCCGATAGGAACTATCCGCGGATGGACCTATATTGATGAAAATCGGAATGATATTTTTGATCCAGGAGAGGGGACTATGACGGGAGTCATGCTAACCCTTAAAGAAGGTCCATGTCCTGGAGTGAGTGATATTGTCACCATAGAATCCATGACTGGAGGCTTTTACGAGATTCCGGGAATTATCCCAGGGGATTACTGCCTGGCAACTTCTCCACTGCAGCAAACTCTCTATCCAGAAAATTATGACCTTGCGATTGTGGGGGGGGATCTCCTGGAAAATATCAACTTCCGTTATCTATTGTCACCCTTGGGTGACTCTTCCCTAAATGGATTGGTATGGCACGATCTTTGTGCTGTCCCCACTGCAACTCCAACTACTCCTCCTCCCGGTTGTATTTTTCTCCCCGGGGGTGGTCTGGGTGCAGATGGAATATATGATCCGTCTGAACCTGGCATTCAAGGAGTAAGAGTAGAACTTCACAGCGGGGTTTGTCCTCCCGGCCCCGGTCCTACAATTGCAGGGATTGTGATCACAGATATCAACGGTGAATACAACTTGCCAGGAGTTACGGCAGGTCCTTGGTGTGTAACCGTGGATGATAAGGCTCCTCCCAATGATGCTATTCTCATCCCCGGAAACTGGACTTATCCAGTCAGAGATGCCTCGCCTGCTGAAAGTGAAATTATTCTCGGTCCCAGCGAGGATTTAATTGATGTTAATTTTGGTTGGGATTACCAATACCTTCCCGAAGCAGGTGCGCCTTTAAGATATTTCTGTACGGTAAATCAAGATGCATTTTTAAGAGCTGGACCAAGCAGTTCAGAATACATCACGGTTACCGGATTCTTAAAAGGTCACCTTTTTGAGGTTTTGGCAATATCCGGACCGGATCGACCTGGGTATTACTATGGCCAGGATGAAGCCCTGATCAAAGGTTGGATAGCCAAATACCTGGTAGATTGTATTAATCTGAATGAGGGAATGCTAGAAATTATGAAATCACCAAAGGTACAAAAACCAGTTGAATCTCCGGAACCAGTTGAATCTCCGGAACCCCTTGAATGCAGTTCAAATTTAAACCAAGAACAATGCATTAAGGCCGGTGGAACCTGGGAAATACCTACCACTGTCACTTCCGCATCCGTACCGTACTGCCTCTGTCCAAAATAAAACTAACTAATAGTAGCTACACACAAAAAAGGAGCAGTTGATTAAATTGCTCCTTTTTATTTTAATTCTTGATATATTTTATTTTTTCTTTGATTTTTTACCCGCTCTCGCTGAAAAGGTATATTTATCCGAACCAGGATCCAGGAATGGCAGCTTGATTACTTCATATTTTATCAAAAGCCAGAATATGCCAATCAGCATCATCACTCCAGCCACAACCCTTGAGTAACTGATATCTGTCCCGGGAATGCGGGGTTGGTCCGGGCGGAAGAACTCGATGATTTCTCTGCCAAATCCTTCCAGAACAAGCCATCCCGCAAAAATTGATGCCGGTTTAATTTTTTTCTTTAATTCCAGGGCAATCCACAACAAGATACCTGCAGCAAGGAAATTCCAGAGCATTTCATAAGCAAAAGCCGGATGGAACCGGGTAGTTTCAATCGGATACAAAGCGATGTTTGTCCAGGGTGCAATTCGATGAGCTGCGTCAATGGTGATTCCCCACGGCAATTCGGTGGGATGACCATACAATTCCTGGTTGATAAAATTCGCCGGTCGGACCAACGCCTGACCGATTAACAATGCAGGAGCAGAGGCATCCAGAAATAACCGGAAATCCAGTTTGCTTCTATTCACATAGATAAAACCGCCCAGTGCGCCAAATAATACCGCCCCATAAAAGTGCAATCCACCTTCCGGCAGATTTATGATGCTCAGAGGATTGTTGAGATAATACTTACCGCCGCCTAAAATATCATTCAGCACATACCAGAGCCTCGCACCTACAATACCAAATGGAACTGCCCAGATCAACAGCTCCCAGACATGTTCGCCATCTTCACCCCGCTGCCGAACACCCCACTCAGCAATCATCCCGGCCAGGACAATACCGACTGCCATTATCACACCATACCAATGTAAAGAAAAATTAGTGCCGGGAATAGTAAAAATAATTGGATCCATACGTTCCTCCTGAGATTTAGCTTCAACTACTTAGAAGTATTTTTCAGCGATTATCTTACCATGTCCTGAACTCACACTGGATGAATCTTTCCGGTTTCTACAGATCAATCCTCACCAATCATCCAGGCTGGCATTTTATCCGCTTTGACAGGGAATCTGGTAAGCACCGTGATATCTATTGGCAGGGCAACCTTATTCTCCTGATATATTCCTTCCTGAAGAGATTTGCCATGCATCGGGAACACAGAGAGAGGGATTCCTGGGATCTTACAGCGTTTATCGACTATTGCCAATCCTACCAGATATCCTTCCTCATCCAGGGAACAGCTGGTTACTTTGCCGATTTCTACTCCTCTTTCATCCACAACGGGATCACCTGTATTTGGCTTGCGGCATCGCTTCTGATTGCATCGAAAACGAATAATCTCCCGGGATTGTTTCCCTTCCTCGGACAACAGCGCATCCCGGCCGATAAAAAAGGGTTTGTGATATTTTATATATCCAGGAAATCCGGCTTCCACAGGGGAGATTGACAGCGGTCCCGCCAATTCCTGTCCATACAAAGGTAAACCAGCTTCAATCCGTGTTGAATCCCTGCATGCCAATCCAGCAGGTTTGATACCATAGGTTTCCCCGGCATTCATGATTTTATTCCATAATTTTTCCAAGTCGTCCGGATGCACAAGGATCTCAAATCCCCAGGATTCACCTGTATATCCGGTCCGGGCAATCACCAGTGGGATTCCAAATAATTCACAGGAAATTAACTCCGTTCTCCGAATACGGGCAAAATCCTTCTTAAGTGTTGGATCTTCTGTCATCGACTGGAGGATTTTAAGGGATGCTGGTCCTTGCAAGGCAATATCCCGCTTCTGACCTTTCCCGGATTTGGAATCCTTAAGATTTCTCAAAACTGCTGGAGCCTCAACCTCTATCCAAGGACGATTCTGGTCCAGGACAACTTTGCCATCATTTACCGCGTTTAACCACTCCCAGTCCTTGGTTTCGTTTGAGGCATTTATCACCAGGTAATAAAAATCTGATCGGATCCTATAGATGATCCCATCATCAATAACTTTTCCATCAGGCGCCAGGAAATATCCATACATGGACTGACCATCATTAAGCCAGGCGGCATAATTTGAAAAAACCACATCCAGAAAAATAGTTGCATTTGGTCCGGAAATTTCAAATACACCCATATGAGAGACATCAAATAAACCGGCAGTCTGTCGGACCGCCAGGTGTTCTTCCATTACGGATGAATATCGAACAGGCATTTCCCAACCAGCGAAGGGAACCATCCTGGCTCCTAGATCTTTATGAATTTGATTTAATGCAGTCTTTTTTATTGGGAGATCTTTTTCTTCCCAGGACCAAATCGCCTGGGAGGATTTTGGAGCCATTTTTATCAAGGAGTCCTGGCCAATAAAATAGGGTTTGGTTAAATCAAATAGCTCCGGTGTTTTTTTATACAATTCAATGCCCGGTGTGCCTGCGGCCGCAGCAGGATTGGACTGTTTCGTTTTTCCTTCAATCTCTTCCACAACCACCGGACCTTCGATCTTGCGAAACAGGTCTGCTTCATCAAATAAAGTATATCCATCTCCTAACCCTCTTAACCAGGAAAGAACAGCCCCGCATCTTTCCGGGTCGACAGTTAGTAGATACTGATCCCTGCCATTATCATCCGAAGCTTCCCTTGCAATCTCAACTTCTGCGATCAGTTTTCCGAACCTGTCCAGACAGATAGTTGTAACTTTATCTCCCACTTCAAGATTGATCAAATTTGAGGTCACAACCTGGTTTAAGTGCTGGCGAGCTCGATAGCCAGAAATCCGGATTTGATTGTTACTTGTATGATTTCCCTGATCGATGATCGAATGATGAGGATAGCCACTTTTCTTAACTTCAAAATCAATTCCAGCTCTATCGGCTACTTCAGCCACTCCTTGTTTTACTTCCTCTACTATTTCCAAATCAACTTTCGCCCGGGGCAATAATCCAATTAATCCATTGTATGAAAATGGTTTCAAGTTAGACAAAAGTTTATGGATCAATCCTGCCAAGATATCCATATCCTGTTCAACCAACCCGCGCTGAGTTAGCCAGGGAGTTCCTAGACGAATACCTGTTGCTAACGAAGTTTCCAGATCTCCGGGGATAGTGTTTTTATTTGCCACCATACCAGCTAAATCCATAATCCTGACGGCAGGTTCCCCCCAAACCGGGGAAACTATCCCCGCAGGTGAAGCTGCTTCCGTTGGCAGGGATTTAAGATCCAGCAGTAATAGATGAGTATCTGTCCCTCCATAGGCCAATTTCATTCCGCGATTCTGGAGACCATCAGCTAAAGCACGGGCATTCTTAACAATCTGTTTTTGCATGGATTTAAATTTATCCGTGGCAGCGATTTCAAATGCGAGCGCCATGGCTGTAATTTTATTGACATGGGGTCCACCCTGCTCACCCGGGAAAACTGCCAGGTCAATTTTCCCGGCCAATTCTTCATCGGTAGTCATGATCACTGCTCCCCGGGGGCCCATCATGGTCTTGTGGGTAGTAAAAGTCACCACGTCTGCAATACCTACTGGATTGGGATACACTCCCGCTGCAGCCATTCCAGCTACGTGTGAGATATCCGCCAGTAAGTAAGCATCAATCTCGTCAGCAATTTGTCTAAATTTTTCCCAGTCCGGCGCCCAGGGATAAGAGGTATAACCAGCTACAATAACTTTGGGACAATGGGCCAAGGCCAGATCTCTGATGGCATCATAATCCAATAGTTCGGTTTTTGGATCCACTCCATAGGAAATTACTTTATAACGTTGTCCTGAAATATTAAATTCAGAACCGTGGGAAAGATGACCTCCCTGATAAAGATCCAAACCCATTATGGTATCTCCAGGCTCCATAAGAGACCAGTAAACTGCTAAGTTTGCAGGAGTTCCAGAAAGTGCCTGAACATTGACGTAAATATGATCCGGTGAGAGCCCTTCCCCGGAAAAAAGCTGGGCAGCTTTACGCTGAGCCAGACTTTCCACGAAATTAACATATTCCTTCCCTTTATAGAAGCGGCGATCCGCATATCTGCGGTAATTGGCTAACTGCCAGGGTACATCTTTCAACTGGTCCTCTGTTGAAAGCGTCATCTGGGTTGGCGGATAACCCTCCGCATATAGATTTTGAAAACGGGAACTGAGTGCGTCTCTCACAGACTGCGGAACGTAAGATTGGGAAGGAATAAAAATCAACTTCCTGGCTTGTCGTTCATCCTCCCAGCGAATGAGGTCGGATACAAAAGGAAAAATTTCCCCGATTTGCTGGCGGAAAAGATAATCATCATGAGATGCCTTTGGCATGGACTTCCTCACTTGCGATAAAATTAACATGATATTGTTATGGTAGATAGGGATTATTGTAGCACAATCGTAATAGGGAAAAAAGCTGCGGTTTGATTGACGAAATCCTACTTAATAAGAGCTAAATTTATGCTCTGATGAATATGACAATTCTAACACTTGTAATCTAGGATTATCTATATTATTATATGTGATGGATTTCACGTGAAAAATTTCTCAAGCGGAAATCGAAGTCAAATAACTTTTCCGGAATGCGGCTATCACTCCACACTACCGGCAGTAGGAAAGGAGAATTGTATGACCCCAGAACAGGAACTCATCAGCGCTCTTCAAACTATTCCCTGGTTTCAGGAACTCGACTCGGAGTATTTTGATAAACTTGCGGGAATATCCAGCGTTATTGAAATTGAAGCTGGCAAAGACCTCTTCCAGCAGGGAGATAAACAAGATTACTTGTATGTCATCCTGCACGGCAGGGTTGCAATAGAAATTGCTGTTCCAGGAAAAGGTCGGGTTAGAATTTCCACCTGCGAACCCACTGAAATGCTGGGATGGTCCAGTGTTACACCGGTGGTTCGTCAGCGGACAGCAGGCGCAATGACAGTTTTACCTTGCACTCTGGTTCGCTTGGATGCAAAAGAACTGCAAAAAATGTGTGATCAGGACCATTCATTTGGATATGTGGTAATGCGCAGAATAGCCAATGTGGCTGCCAGTCGGCTTCTGGTCACCCGTCTGCAGTTGATTGACATGTTCTCACATTCCAGCAAGGAAGGAAAAAATGCCTAAAAAAAGCCCGGAAATCGGGTCAACCATTGTAATCTTAAAACTCCAACTAGATACTATCCTCACTACACTCAGCGACCTGGATTATCAAGTGGAAGGTCCTCAGATTAAGGACTTCTCCGTTGTCTTAGGTCCCATCCACAGCCTGGCCGATCTACCCAAGGGTTATCAAAGCCAGGAAGAACCCGGGAAATATACTTTAACATCCAATGGGAAGGAAAATTATTTTGATGTAACCTCTGGTTCCCACACCTGGAAGAAATATTTCTTTCCACCCAAATCCCAGCTGATGGTTTTCCAACAGGAAAATGGAGATTCCTCAGACTGGATTACAAAAAGTGCTGAAGAAGAAACCCCTCGATATGCCCTGATAGGTGTCAGACCCTGCGATTTGGCTGGTATTCAAATTCAGGACAAAATATTCCTGGAAGGTGAACGTTGTGATCCCATTTATAAGGAGCGCAGAGGAAACTCCCTCCTTATAATCGCCAATTGCACTGAACCCTGTGATACTTGCTTCTGTACATCGATGGGAACAGGCCCAAAAGCAAAAGATGGTTTTGATCTGGCTCTGACAGAATTAAATGATCATTTCCTGATCGAAATCGGATCAGATGCCGGCCAGAAAGCATTGGCAGATATAGAATGGGAGTCAGCCTCTGGCTATTATATAAAAGAAGGTGATCTGGCGATTGAAAAAGCTGTCAATAAAATCAAGTCAACTTTACAAGAACCGGAAAGATTAGCAATTGAGCTATTGGAAAACCTGGAACATCCCCATTGGGATGACGTAGCAGCCCGCTGTTTAAGCTGCGGCAGCTGCACCCTGGTTTGCCCAACCTGCTTCTGCTGGGATTCAACCGATAAAACCCTACTGCCTGGTACCACCATAATCCGTGAAAGGAGTTGGGATAGCTGCTTCAACCCGGATTATTCATATGTTGCCCACGGAAATACACGACCCAATACTCGAGCCCGCTACCGCCAGTGGCTGACCCATAAATTTGCCAGCTGGTATGAACAAAACGGCACCGCTGGTTGTGTCGGCTGCGGCCGCTGCATCACCTGGTGTCCAGCGGAAATTAACCATCTTGATGAAATTGCTGCCATCCGTGAAGGAGAGCCCTCATGACAGTCCTAACAACTTCAAAACCCCTCACTGACTGCTCCTCGGATCCCATGCTGCCCACTTGGGCTGAAATTGTGAAAATCGAACAGGAAGCGCCTGGAGTTAAAACCTACTGGCTGAAATTCACTGATCCTAAAATACAAAAAGATTTTTCTTTCAACCCTGGCCAGTTCAACTTACTGTCCGTTCCCGGATACGGGGAAGCGGCCATATCCATCAGCACCGATCCCAAAAACAAGGAATCAATAGGCCATACAATCCGGCTTGCAGGCAATGTCACCCAAGCCATCGACAGGTTGGGCGTTGGCGGTACCCTCGGACTGAGAGGACCATATGGATCCAGCTGGCCAATAAAAGATCTTAAAGGAAAGGATATTTATATCGCTGCGGGTGGTATCGGGCTTCCTCCACTGCGTCCGGTGATCTATCACATTATTGAAAATCGGGCAGATTATGGAAAAGTTGTCTTAATTTACGGCGCGAGGACACCAGATGATTTGCAGTTCACAGCCGAATATGACGAATGGGAAAAAGCAGACATTGAACTGATGGTCTGTGTAGACTCCTGCGATGATACCTGGACTGGATTGGTTGGCGTTGTTCCCATGCTTTTCTACAGTTTAAGAATAAACCCCAAGAAAGGCGCCTTGTTGACCTGCGGTCCAGAAATTATGATCCATTTTGCCGCCTTTGAAGCCATTGCCCGCCGTGTACCCAGGGAGAGGATCTTTGTCTCACTGGAAAAAAATATGAAATGCGGTTTTGGATCCTGCGGACATTGTCAGCTTGGTCCATATTTTGTATGTAAAGATGGTCCGGTCTTCAGTTACGAACAAATCGGTCCATATCTTGAAGTGGAGGATTTCTAATGAGTAAACCAAGGGTAGCAGTACATAAATTTTCATCCTGCGATGGCTGCCAGCTGGGAATATTAAACCTGGAAGACGAACTACTAGATCTGGTGGGTGTAGTAGAAATTGCCTATTTCCTGGAAGCCACCAGCACCATCCAGCCCGGCCCATATGATATCGCCCTGGTGGAAGGATCTGTCTCCACGGAGCAAGAAAAAGAACATATCCAAAAGATTCGAGATGAATCCGGGGTCTTGATTGCAATTGGCGCCTGCGCTACAGCTGGCGGCATTCAATCGCTGCGCAACTTCGCAGATCACACTAAGCTGGCCAAGGCCACCTACGATCACCCTGAATATCTGAATTATCTTGAAAAAGCCACCCCGGTCTCAGACCATGTGAAAGTGGATCTGGAAATTCATGGCTGCCCGGTGAATAAATACCAAATTCTGGAAGCGATTATCGCACTGCTCCAGCAGAGAAAACCAAATTTACCGACTCACAGTGTTTGCCTGGAATGTAAACGCAACGGAACCGTTTGTGTAATGGTTGCCCAGGGAATACCCTGTGCTGGACCTGTCACAAGGGCAGGGTGCGGCGCTATATGTCCGGCCAACGGTCGCGGTTGTTATGGTTGTTTTGGTCCAGCACCCCAGGCAGAATTTGATGCCATGATCCCCCTTTTACAGGCAGCAGAAGAATATCCCAACCAAACCACTCATTTGCTTCGGAATTTTGCTGGTAATGCCCCGGCTTTCAGGAATGCAGTTGACTCCATTTTAGAGGAGAGTTCAAAGAAATGACAAAAAATATCTCTATCCCAGCTCTCACCCGTGTTGAAGGTGAAGGGGCGCTCTATATCAGATCCAAAGACAACAAAATCGAGCACATTGAGCTGAATATTTACGAACCGCCCCGTTTTTTTGAGGGTTTCCTGCAGGGGCGCTATTTCCAGGAAGTTCCGGATATCACTGCCCGAATTTGCGGGATTTGTCCGGTTGCCTACCAGATGAGCGGAGCACAAGCGTTGGAAAATGCCTACGGGGTTAAAATCTCCCAGGAGGTTTTTGATCTGCGGCGATTGTTGTACTGTGCAGAATATATCGAAAGCCATGTCCTGCATATGTATATGCTCCAGGCACCGGACCTTCTCGGCACTCCCAGTGTGATCGAGATTGCCGCTATCGCTCCTGATGTAGTCAAAAAAGCACTGCGGTCGAAGAAGCATGGTAATGATCTGCTCAAGGCGATTGGTGGACGCAGCGTGCACCCAGTTAACACCAAGGTGGGCGGCTTTTATCGCTGGCCGGATAAGGACAAAATTAAAGGCTTGCTGGAGGACTTTAAATGGGGCCTGGATTTTGCAAAGGAAACTGCCCGCTGGGCAGTCACCCTGGATTATCCAGATTTTGAAATGGAATACGAATATGTGGCCGTCAGCCATCCGGAACATTATGCCATTTACACAGGTGATGTACTTTCTTCAACTGGTAAAAAGATTCCGGTTGAGAAATATGAATCCCGCTACCTGGAATCCCATGTTCCCCAATCCACTGCATTGCACAGCCATACCACGGATGGAAATTCCTATTTCGTAGGTCCCTTGGCTCGCTACAACCTGAACTTTGAACAGCTAAGGCCAGCAGCTATGGAGATCGCCAAGGAAATTGGTTTTGTGCCCCCGGAGTATAATCCCTATAAGGGTTTACTTGCCCGTGCAATTGAAATCATTGAAGTGTATGATGTGGCGATTGAATTGATGGAAGCCTATGATCCCCAGGGACCTCCCCATGCCAAATTTGACTTAAAAGACGGAGAAGGGTATGGTGTCTCAGAAGCGCCTCGGGGGCTGCTGTATCACCGGTATAAGGTTGGCAAAGATGGGTTGATTAAAGAAGCCAAAATCACCCCGCCAACAGCCCAGAACTATGCCCAGATGGAAAAAGACTTGGCGAAATTGGCTCCGGAAGTGCTGTTTGACCGCTCGGTAGAAGAAGCAAGCCTGGAACTGGAACACTTGCTGAGATCGTATGATCCATGTATTTCCTGTTCAACACACTTCTTGAAGTTAAAACACGAACAAGTGTAAAGAAAAAATAAATGAAAAAGCCCTGAGGAACTCCCGCAATGGATTGCTCAGGGCTTTTTTTTGTTTTGGGTTTTTGAGGCCAAGCTGAGGGGGAACAGATGAGTTAGTGTGATGGGTTTTTTGTTTCCATCAGAGTGGGTTGATTTGTTTTCTGTTCTCTGAGTGGTTCCTTCACTGCGTTCAGGATGACAGATTGGAGTTATCTTCAGCTTGTCATTCCGAACGTAGTGAGGAATCCATAAGTTGATCGGTTACTCTATCCCTAATTTTGCTCCAACAGGCTGATTTGGTATCGTCTTCCAGCATAGATCCTTCACTGCGTTCAGGATGACAGGAAAAGGAATTTCACCCTATCTTGGACTTCTCCAGCCAGACCGAACAGGAGCGCCAGGCGATGCCGCCCGGGCAAGTTTCGTTATATGAGCATTTTTCACACTGGGTGGGCATAAAAAGCACCAGGTGGGCAACGATCAGAAGCAGATAAATCGGCAGCAGCCACCAGGAGGTCTTCACAATCCAGTAGATCGGAAAAATCGCGATCACCAAAACCATAATCTCTCCCGCAGCTGCATTTATATTAAAAAACTTCTGGTCAAACTCACGCTTGGGATAGAGGATCCCAGAAAGTAGGTTGCCAAAGTAAATCCCAAATAAAGCCGGGCAGTATTTTCCCCTGTAGGGGCAGCCTATACAGCAGCCAGCCTGGAAAACACAAGTGATCAGGTAAAAGGCCACCTCCAGCACAGCAAGCCAGGGCGAATAGGTGAAAAGAAGCAGGATCGCTCCGACAAAAACTACCAGGAAGGGGACCATCGATAACCAGTAAAGCCACTTATCCCGGTTTGTCCATTGATAGTGTGATGATTCCGGAATCATTTTTTCTCCTCATCCAGCTGTGTGTTATCAAGATTCTTTTTCAAAGGTGGCAGCAGCCTTCCGGTTCTACTTTCCAGATTAATATAGTCCTGGCCAAATTCCTCTTGCATCACAGCTTCTTCCCGCGGGATACGGTTGATGATCATCAAGCCAAAAAAAATCACCGGCACAAAAGTTAAGACCAGGCTGGATGCCAGCAGCCCTCCTCCCACGTAATTCATCAGATACGCGGTATAGATCGGGTGGCGAATCCAGCGGTAGGGACCGGAGGTGACCAGTTGGTGCTCCTCCTTGGAAACAACCAGGGAGTGGAAGCTCTTACCCAGGTGATAATGCGCCAGTCCCAGCAATGTGATACCCGCCGCCAGGGTGATCACACCCAGCCAGCGCAGCCAGTCAGGGTAATCCAGAATGTAGGTGAATCCAAAAGCGCCATGAAAGAAGATATACTCCGCACCAAATACGAGCGTGGTTAAGGCGGCAATACTTCCGGCAACCAGACTGAGTTTATTTTCTTGAATATTTATATCTCGTTTCTCGTGTAAAACTTTGGATTGGAAATAGATCCGGATAGCAAACATGGCAAAAAATGCCAATATCATCAGGATACGAAAAACAATTTCAGGTGTCATTGTTCACCTCATTGTGAATTACATCAACTCTTTCCGGTAAATCACACTATCTTCTTCTGGGGGAATCAGCGGATCTGAGTCAACCTGTTTAAAACCGCATTTTTCATAATAATAGTGATTTTTTATTGCCCAGACAGGAGTCCCCAGGCGCCAACTTAGAGTCTCAGGGTAAGTATCTTCAATAAATTGCCAGGTATTAAACCCAACTCCTTGATCTTGAAAAGCTGGATCTACAAAGATCGTCCCCAGGATATTGTTGCCTTCCGGCAGGATCCAGACAATGATCCCTCCAATCAGAACCTCGCCAGCCAAGATCTTGTAACCGACACTTTCCTGGTATGGCAGCAGCCAGGTGCGAAAAAAATCACCGTTATCATACCCCGGAGGACCACCACTTTCTTTCCCGAGATGCTTCTGGGCATCATCATCAAAAGCCCGTTTCATCAATGGTGTAAGGTTCGTGATATCGGATTCAGACATCAGCACAAAGGAAAGTTGGAGGTTATCCATACGGCTCCTAGGTAAATTGAACAATAATTTTGAAACCGTTAAAAAGGAAGGAGATCGAAACCGGACTTAATTGTAGTCCCACAGCGGTAAATTAGCCAGTTTAAAACAAAAACCTGCTGATAATCAGCAGGTTTTTATGTTCAGGAATCTTGTTGATCTATCCAGGCCAGCCGATAAATAAACCTACTGCAACCAGAACGGGTGTGATCAGATTAATTAACACATTTTGTCCCATGGCAGGAACCAGTTTTTCAGTATCCTCTGCATGGGTCAGAACTCCCCTGGTTAGGGGCAATACCAGCAATAAACTCAGGAATCCAATTAAACTGGATAGGGGGAAAATATCAAGCATTACACCAGATGCGATGGCCAGGAATGGCAAGATCAAGAAGGCCAGATAAATGCGGCTGCTTTTCACCTTGCCAATCTGGATCGGATAATGTTTCCTGCCAATCGACCGGTCAGCTTCCATATCAGGAAACTGATTTAAGAGCAGCAGATTACTTACCAGGAAAAAAGGTACCAGGGAAGCGATGAAAGCTGTCCAGCTGTACCCTCCGCTAAGCACAAAATCAGTGCCCATCACCATCAATGGGCCAAAACCCAAACCCGGTGCAATCAAACAAAACAGGGGATAGCGGGTGATCCATTCTGTATAGAAGTAGATAATTAATAGGCCCAGCAAACCCAGAGGGATGATCCCCAGACCAATCTCAAAGCCAAAATAAATACCGATGACCACAATCAATGTTAAAAATACCCAGCCCATGATCCAGGTTGATCTCTCTAATTCGGGATTTTCTGGCAGCCGGCCGGATCCACCACTGAAAGGCGTCCTGGTAGTCTTTGCATCCAGGCCGCTCTTAAAGTCAAAGTATTCATTAAAAACATTTACACTGATATGGGCTGAAATAGCCCCGATCAAGACCAGTATAAAATGGAACCAGTTGATCCGACCGGAAGTCCAGAAGGCTGTAGCCAGTCCTAATACTACACAGGCCGGGGTTAATATCAAAAACGGCAGCCTCATGGGGTCTAGTAGGAACTTAAAATTTTTCATCAATATTTTTCCTTATAGGTAATGTTAAATAAAATCAACGGCGTTAAGTATACCAAAAATTATTAGATCTAAATGGGGGGGAAATAGACCAGAGAAAACCGTTAATCAGATTGTGTTGTCAGTCAGAGAACTCACCATAACCCGGGATTTAGTCGGAATTTTACACGTTCGGAAAATTCTCGGTATCCTGTTAATTCATCCTGCAGTGTTTGATCTTCAAGCGAGGTTCGCACAATATATAAAATAACCGAAGCCAGGCCAGGGATCACAGCCCAGATCTCAGATCAGCTCTGGTTTTCGATTTCTCCATGATACTTATTCTCTCCTGGATTATATTGACCTACATGAAGAAAGCGTACTGCTGGATGAATAAATAGTTTTCAAGGATAATAATCATTTTTTTGTTTTTTTGATTTCTTCCATATGTTCAGATTCATGTTCTTCGATGATTTCAATTAATTCATATACTGTTCGATCAGAACCCCAGGGAAGGACCATCTCTATTGGCAAATCGGTTTCCTTTAATTTTAGTATCGTCTTTTTAAGATTATTCCTCTCCTCCTCCCATTCCCGAATCACTTGTTCCAATCTCCAATCAGAACGTTTTTCCACCTCCGCTTTATTAAATAGATCAAAATCCTGCTCCCTTAAGAAGTAAGGAGGACCGCCAGCCAGATAAGTTTGGATTGCCTTGTGAATGACAATTTCCCAAGCAGTAATATGTCCCAGAAGCTCTTTGATCCTCCACCCCGGATAAATCTCGAGTTTGGGATCTGTGCTCTCGACAACAACTTTCATTTCACTCCGGATTACGTCAATCCGTTGGATCAGATCATTTACCTCGCTCATCTTTACCCTCACTTTTTTTGTCGATCATGCGATAATTTATGAACAATCCACCATTTGCCATCAATCTTCATCAGGTTCAGATAATCTATATACTTAACAACCTGCTTTTCAATTCTTAACTTTACAGCAGCTTGGTAACCCGTCACATCAATCCTGTAAAATTCAGTTTCCCATTCCAGGTCTGGATCAAAATTCTCAGGAAAATACCAGGTACAGAATTCTTTCCGGTCAACGATCCTTAATTTATCATCTTCAAGGAGAAAGAATTTCCACTCTGGATGTAAGATCTGCCGGTAGAGCTCAGGATCATAAAAAGCATGGCCATTATGATAATTGGCAAGGATCGTTTCCTGGATTTCATTCTATTCAGCAGTTTTGAGACGGTTCATATTGTCCTTCTTATCAGATTCCAAGATGTTCGTAATTAATTTCCCAATCATCCAGGCTGTTACATTAATTCACTACTGGTGTAATGATCACCAGCGCCCTATTGGCTGAGTACGCTACTAAATCTTCCCGAGTCGGATTTTGAGGAAATCCATCCCGCCGCATTATGAATCCAATCATTCGAGGATGTTTCCTTAAACGATATTCAATATAATCAGCCACCCTCTCAGGGTTTTCCACCGGCTCAGCCAGACCATTAAACTCCTGGGATTTTACCCGGACAGTTACATTAGGATCCACCAGCATATTTCGGTACCAATCCGCTTTGTTACCCCGTGCGGAGGCGATTACGATCTTGCCTTCCATCTCTTCATACTGCAAGGGGGTGACCCGCGGCAAACCAGACTTCCGTCCTGTAGTGGTCAGCAGCAGCACCAATCGACCATAGATTGATCCCAGTCCAATAGCATATAAGAATTGGGGAGGGTATTTTAAGATTTTCCAGATAGAAAAACGTTTCATGTCTTCCATTTCCTCCCAAATCACATTTAATCGACTTCAAAACCGACTTTTACTGAGATTCTGGTCAATGTTTCTGAGTTCACCAATCCAACGCATCTTTCGCTACAGACATTGATTTCCAAACGGTGCATTAACCACTAATTATTATAGACCCATTAAATGTTTTAGCGTGATTCACTATATTCTTCACAATTTACTCATCTACCCTTAATTATTTGCCAACAATTGTAATTTATACTACTCCAAGTTTGATAAAACTTATTAATAAAGACTAGGAGTAAATAATGAAGAAAAAAGTTGTACTGTTAGTAGCAGTGATGAGTATTACAATTTTGAGCTTTTCTGTTGTCAGCCCGGTATTCGCATCTGAACTATTCCGAGGTGGTCCAGGCAATGGTGGCAAGGGAATTGCCGTAGAAAATCCTGATGGTTTTGGAAACCGGGGAGCTATTAGTACCGGTACTGGCATACCCCTAGAGCAATCAATCAACCTGGATGGCATTCTAGAAGATTTGATCCATGCAAATCTGGCAGAGGCAATAAATATCGATCTCGATATTTTGACTGCAGATATGGAAGCTGGAGAAACATTCTCAGAAATCGCTATGAGCCTAAATTACGATACTGCAGCAATTAATGACATGATCGTTACTGCCCGAGCCGATGCAATGGACCAGGCAGTAGCAGATGGATTAATAACCGTAGAACAAGCAGATTGGATAGCCTCACACGGTAATCAAATGCCTGCAGTGAACTTCTCTGAGGGGATCTGTGATAATACTGGGGACTGTCTCAAAGATGGCGGTCAGGAGAGCACCATGATGGAATATGGCTATCGTAAAGGTTACGGAAAATAAAAGATTTGCCTTCGTCGGTAGTTTTCAAATAAATTGAGGTAAGTACTGAAGCCTGGTGGATATGTATTCAACAAATACATCCTTCCAGGCTTCGTCAATCAAGTTCTTTAGGATAATGGTATGTCCTTCGGGAGTATCAAGAGGAAATTGCAGGTTGAGTTAAATACATTAGATCCTTGAGCTGTAAAGAAACACATACGCATCGAAAAAATCCAACCCCCGATCTTATCAAATGATCGGGGGAGTTTTTTTATAAATATAGTTCAGGAAAACAAGTTAATTAAACATGGATATTTATTCACAATTTAATAATTCACTTCGGCAGGCTTAGTATAGACAAGAGCCTTAAGTAAATGCAGGGCTTGATGCAAAGCATGATTGGGTTCAGTATCCAAGCACACGTCCACGTTTGTGCAGTTTTATCGACGGCAGTAGAAAAATGATGCCGGAAAGAAAAAGAACGGACAAGTTGAGCCAAAGGGCAAGTTCCCCCGTTCCTAAAACAGCATGGTTCATCAAATCCTGGGCGTAGGTGAGCGGAGAAATATAGGATATACCTCGGGCGACGGTGGACATATCTGCGAGAGGAACAAAAACCCCGCTGATGAAAAGCAGCACCCAGCGAATAAGTGTACTTGGCATCTGGACGTCACCGGGGTTTCGGGTGGGTATTGAGCCAAAGATCAATCCCATTGTCGAAAAAGTGAACGAACCAATGAAAATACTTGCAATCATCAGGGCTGGTTGGGCGATTGAAGCATCCAGGAAAAGGATACCAACGATTGCCGCGATGGAGGAGACCGCTATGGCAAAAAAAGCACCAACAGCGATTTTTCCAAGAAGCAGGGTAAATAGCGACATGGGTGCCGCGAGCAACCGGTCATAAGTGCCAAGGCGTCGTTCGGTTGGGATAATGAAGGGTCCGGCAGCGGCAGCAGTGAAGAAAATGGTGAGAGCGAGCAATCTTGACATGCCCTCTCCGGCAGCCATCTCGCGGCGAACGGAAAAAGAGAAGAACATGAAGAAGGGCATCAGGAAACCAAACATGATCATGCCCGGGCGCAGGTAATATACTTTGATGTCTTTTAGAGTCACTATCCAGGCTTGGGATAGCTCATCCAAAATACGTGTCCAGAGATTTTTCATGATTGTCTTCCTTTTTTGCGTTTCATGCCCGCTTTTTGTGGGGAGGTTTCTTCACGGACAATGCCAATTTGCTGCCCTGTGATCTGTAAAAAAACATCTTCGAGGCTTGGAGCTAAAGTATTGAGACTTACGATACCAAGATTTTCTTTTTCAGAGAACTCTATTAAATGGGGAAGTAAAACAGGCGGAGAATTGGTATAGAGCCGCCATTTATCACCAATTTTAAGTACCGTGCTGACTTCAGGTAAAGTCCCGAGTTTTTCTTCCAACGCCTCAGCGGATAACGAAAATGCGACCTCCACAGATTGCACTTGCTGAAATGTCTGTTTGAGTTTTTCGGGAGTATCAATGGCTGCAATCTTGCCATGGTTGATTATCGCTACACGGTCGCAGAGTTGATTTGCTTCTTCAATTTGATGGGTGGTCATGAAAACAGTTGTTCCTTCTGAACTGAGTTGACGGATAAGTTTTTGGATAGTGCGCGCACTTTGCACATCCAGCCCGGGGGTTGGCTCGTCGAGGAATAGCAAGGCTGGTTTGTGGATAATTGCCATTGCGATACTAAGCCTGCGTTTCATTCCCTTAGAGAAATTCTCGGCTTTGACATCCTTTTTATCCCACAACCCGAAGTCTTTAAGTAATTCTTCAGCGCGTGCTGTGCGATCTGCTCCTGACATGCGGTAGAGACGGCCAGTAAACATCAAGTTATCCCAAGCAGTCAACTCGGTGTATACATTGGATTCTTCTGGCACCAAACCGATCTGACGTTTAGCTGGATAGGCATCATCAGCCAGGTCATGTCCAAGAATCAGGATCTGTCCCTCAGTAGGAGTCAGCAGAGTGGTAAGCATCCGCTGAGTGGTTGATTTCCCGGCACCATTAGGTCCAAGGAAACCGAAAATCTCACCTTGGTCTACTGTGAAATTGATCTGGTCCACAGCCAACAATCCTGACCCAGAGCCAGAGGATGGGTAGATTTTAGTTAAGTTATTAACTTCTATAGTATGGGACATAATTGTTCCAATCCTTATTTATATTACAGGTATAGAGGACGAGAGCGCAGCGGTAAATCCACTAAGCAGTAAAATACTTACTCCGATAATGATGTTCAAGATCAATAAAACCTTTTTCAGATTTTCTTGGTTTGGGGTGGATGCCTGCGCTAGTGCCAGGCTGCGATACATGGCTATAGCAATCATCGCTATCACCAGAATATGTTTAACCGCCAAAACAGCAGAATAGGTATTGCCGAAATTGAACAGGCCCAGGTACGCCGAGGTGCGATTGGCTTGGAGAAAACCAGTTAACACCAACCCGATCATGCTCACATAAATAAATACACTATGGCGTTTTTGAATTGCATCCATTAATTTTTTAGTCTCAGGCCCCTTCCCTAATATTTTTTTAATGGAAGGCATGACGGTAAGACCCAGGGTGATCAGACCCCCGATCCAGACCGCGGTTAACAGGTCATGTAAAAAGGTAACCAGTGCGAGAATAATTGTTTTAGATGGCATTTTTTTCTCCTAATTTATGCTTTCTTTGTTTTTCGTTTGTACTGTTATTTTCTGAAAATATTCTGTTCCCAGGAACAACCTCTGGCGTTCAAGTGAATCGCTGGTGATAGGTGATGAATTTAATTGACTTGTGTGGCAATGAATGGCAGCCATTTTTTTGTCCCACACCGCAGACACATCAACTGTGAGTGTCACTTCTTCGTCTGGAACGGTGAGCAGATGAGACATTTTCAAAACCTCGGCCAGGCTGTGAGGCACTACGATGTGATAGAGAGAGTCCACTGCATGGGGAGCCTCCTTATGTTCGAGATATGCCAAAGGGTCGACTGCCAGATGAAAAGCTATGTCTGACCAGCTGCTGACAGCAACATGGTCAGGGTGACCGGAAACCCCGCTGAGAGGCCAGGTTAGTAATACTTGCGGGCGCAGTTTCCGGATAGTCCGTACCACATGTCCAACTGCTTCCGTCTCGTTCACCTCGGTGAGTGTTCCATCCCGGTAATCCAGGAAGCTGGGGGGATTGATGCCTAAAGCGCGGCAGGCACATTCCATCTCGGTTTGACGCACTTGACCGGTCTCTTCAGGATCCATTTTGGGGATCCCCAACTCGCCGCGGGTTGCACACAATACCCAAACCTGCACACCTTTCAGAGCCAGTAGAGCTAAAGCGCCTCCGGCCCTGTATGACTCGTCGTCAGGGTGGGCAAATATTGCCAGCAAACTAACAATTTCATTCATAGTGTATTGATGTTAATTCGGTCTAATTGGATAATCTTTTGTCTTTTTGTACCTGGACAATCATCAAGGTAAGGATAATCAGCCAGACAACTAACCTGACAGTCATTGCCTTGATGCTGTCCACGGCAACTACTTCTCGATAAGCAGTTTGCAAAACCAGCATAACGGTGCCATGAATAGCAAATGTGCCAATAGACGCAGACATAGCGTACCTGCTCCCTTTCCAGATCAGGATTGCTGTAATAAAGGAGGATACCAGGCCAGCGCTAAAGTTATAGATCGGCAGCCAATCAATCACGTAATAATCCATGATCTTTCCTAACAAAACCTGTCCGCCAGCAAATATAGCCATCGCGCCAATAATAAATGTGAGGACAGCAGCTATTTTTCTGTAAATCGAATTCATTTTTTTCTCCTTAAAGTTGTGGGGATAGGAATAATAAAAGGTGTCTTTTTCTTATAAGCCAGATACTCATCTCCGAATCTGATTTCAAGTTCTTTTTCTTCGATGAACCTGGTGTAGAGCAAGATGATCACTGAAAATATCAATACCATCACCAGAGAACTGATGGAATTAAACAAAATGCTAATTCCAAAAAAGAGATTGATCACACCAAAAAATATCGGATTGCGACAATACAAATATGGTTTTTGGACAAAAAGTATTTGGGTAGCCATCAAAGGCATCGGCGTTCCCTTACCAAGCTCTCTTTGTGCTCTGATTGACCAGAAGAGGAAGATTACACCCAAGGTTATTAAACTTCCTCCCAGCATTGCCCTAACAATAGGGCTTAGAAATGTCGGAAGACCCAACCAGCGATCCAAAATGAATTTAGGAAAGACAAAGAGAAGGGCAGGAAAGAAGATAGTGTACACAAATACAGGGAGTGTTTTGGCTAGTATCCGCCTTCTGATAGAAGGCGGATGATTGGATGATTCAGCTAATTTATCTGCAAGTTTCATGGGATATCCCTAGTGAAAACTCTTCTTATTTTCTAAATACTCTTTAATTGTGCGGTGGATTTTTTATTACGGTTGCGGGCCCATTTTGTGAAATAGGGAATCAAGTACAGATAAGATCCGCTGATTACCAGTAGTAACATTAAAATAGATTGAAATTGTTCAATTTGGGGTGGGAGGTGTTCAGCTCCTGCTCCGGAAAATTTAGATATTACTGCTAGAGGAATGATGATAACCGTTGGTACAGCTATCCAACGATGAAATTTCCTAGTCCATTTGTTAAAGAATTTTTTCATTTTGTTTCTCCTTGTGTTTCATTTTCTGTAGATTTTATTGCTTTTTCAAGCAAATTTATCAAGGTTGTTCTTTCTTGAGGGATGAGTTCTGTAAGCAGCCGTTCGAATTTCTTACAACGGAAATCGAACGTACGCTGATGTAGTTTTTGACCTTCAGTGGTTAGAAATAACTGCACAGCTCGCCCATCTTGGGGATCAGACTGACGAGTGAGGAAACCAGATTCTTCTAATTGGCTGACACCGATGCTCACGGATGGTTTTGACAATTTTAGCCCGGAAGCCATTGCTTGAATGCCACACCCCGGATGAGCGGCTAAGAATGTAAGGTAAGTTAATTGTGATGGTGATATGTTGGCTTCTTTAGGAGGAGCTGTTTGGGGCCCTACCTGACGAAGCTTATCCATCAGATTTAAGAATTTTTCTGCGGATTGTTCAAGATTGTTTGTCATGAGCTTCCTCCCTGATTAATATCTCCATAATAATTAGATAAAGAGGTCAGATCATACTGGTTGGGTAAACCAGCAGTTATAACTATATAGCCTCGATATCGCCTTTAACAGCTTTGTCCAAGATGCTCAAGAATTCATCCAAGGGTACTCGATGAATGATTGCAGCTACCTTTACAGTTAGTACCTTACCCAACAATGCACGCAATGAATATTTCCCAACACGATTAACGCCAAACATTTCCATAACTTCTGCAATATCACCGTACTCGTTGAGAATTGCTGAAACTTTTGTGTCTTTTGTAATTTTCATATTGAATTCCTTATCTATATAGTTTGTTAGTCTAACTAACTATAATACTACAGATAAGTTTTGTCAAGGGGCTAAATATTCCAGAAAATGAGTTTAGAAAACACGTAGAT
>RCNF010000041.1_pt1 | contig 48683 bp, 30 predicted proteins | sample 2041311 | NCBI WGS metagenome assembly RCNF01 (sample SAMN09708228, study PRJNA481090) | Marine sediment metagenome, whole genome shotgun sequencing project. | biome: marine sediment; feature: ocean; material: sediment; isolation source: Sewage treatment plant 2 marine sediment (STP2) ...
CCGAAAAAAAAAGGGGGAGCGCCCCGCCAGGCTCTCCCCCTCAGCGCAAGAGATGGACGTTACATCCTCTCGTTGCAAAGCATACCCCAGATTCCCTTGAAGTAGCCCTGTCCGCCCGATGTAACCCATTCTCCTTTAAGACGTCCCTTCACACCGTGGTTACGGCCGTACCACAGGCCCTCGAATCCGCCGATATCGTTCAACGGATCATCAGCGAAGGTCGGGTAGACGGTCCAGTCCCCGGCGAGGATTCCCATGAATTCGCCCTTCGGGTTGATATATTTTCCGCGAAACACCATCTCTCCGGCGCTGTTGACGCCGTAGAAGCCCCTGAGGTGTCCAACGGCCCAGCCTCTCTCACCGATCCAGATACCCTTGAAATGGCCGTATACGATGCCGCGCATCTCGCCTGTATCATCATTGTAAAGAGTGTCAGGAGTCTCGGCCCTGTTCCATTTGCCGAGCATGTAGCCGTTCGGGCAGCCGGGGATCAGCTGGTGGCTTCCGATAGCCATATAGTTGTTGCACCTGTCGACGGGCTCCATGAGCCTCAGATTCTCGAGCTCTTCGAGCGTGAATGTCCGCTCGTACGGGCCGGCGACTATCGTCAGTGTCGGCTCAGGAGGAGCAGGCTCGACGGAGGTCGAATCGGGCGCCGGCGGTGGAGGAACGATAAGGCGGACCTGCAGACCGTCCACGTGGGGACATGTATGAGATTTCCACCTGATCGTGTTCGGGCTGGTGCGGCTGATCTCGTCGCGGGCGTCGAACTTGATGACTTTCTCGATGACGATCACGCCGCCCTTGAGTACCATGCCGCCCGACCAGTCGACAGCGCAGCAATTATCTGTGACGCTGCTGTCATCGACTGCCGCTATCATCCTGCCCCAGAGGGCGCGGAAACGGTAGATCTTTACGCCGTGCCTGCGTTCCATCTCGCGGACGTGCTCCTGTTCGCAGAGCTGATCCCTGTAATTGCAGTCCTCGCCCTCTCCTTCGTCAAGCGCCATGAATGTCTCCGGCTCATTAAAGAGCGGAGCCTCGTCCGTCTCAGTGAATCCGCCTGTCGGCGAATCGAGGTCGACGACCTGAAGCGCGGCATCCCCTGATGTGGTGGGAGATGTCGGGTCGTCACTGACCGATTCGCATCCGGCCGTGATCATGGCGAAGACGAGGATCATCGAAAATACGAGATACTTCTTCATCCTCTGCTCCTTCCAAGTGGTGATTAAAAACTGTACTGTCTGCCAGTCTGGATTTACGTATGTAAGCCTGATTTATATTTTTTTTCAGCACCTTCACGTACCCTTGATACTGCAGGAGAAGTGCCGATTTGCACGGCTTCAGGGCATAATTTATAACTGACTGTGTAATATATGTTTAGGATGATGAAACAAATCGTTCAACTATCCCGTCATCTGTGAAGTTGTACCTCACAGTACACAATGGAAGTACAGGCTGTCCACGGAGGTACACAATCGGGGTCAGGGAATAAGGATGAAACAAGTTGAGTCCACCTGCGTAATACAATACAGGTTGAGCGTTTCGATAACTGATGGAGGATGACTGATGAAGCAGAGACTGTCCCTGATCGCCCTGGCCCTGGCAACTACAATGGTCCTTACAGCGGGCGCTGAAGCACACAGGGTATGCAGGCATGACGATGACCGGACCTTCAATCACATGACGATGGATTTCGAGGATGGCTTACTTGTCATCGAACACGAGGATGAGGACTGGATCGTAGAGATTACCGAGGACTACAAGCTCTACGTGAACGGAGAGAGGGTCAAGACAGACAGACAGCAGAAGAAACTCCTGCGCAGTTATTATCGTGACTATGAAGAGATCGAAGAAATGGCCGGGGAGATCGGAAAAGATGCGGCGAAGATAGGGATTGCCGGCGCGAAGATCGGCGCGAACGCTGTGGCCTGCGTGGCACTGCTCCTCCTCGAGGATTATGACTGTGATATCGAGATCGACTTCGACATAGATGAAGATGAGATCGAGAAGCTGGCCTCGAAGCTTGAGAAGAAGGCGGACAAGATAGAGGATCTCGCTGACGATCTCGAGAAGACACACAAGAAATTGAAAAAATCGATCCCCGAGCTGAGAGACCTTGAGGACTTCTAGCTCTACAAGGCGAAAGCCGAAAGGAGTGGGGAACTGATGGAGCAGCATATTACGATACTGGGGGTCCTGCACATCGCTTACGGAGCGATCGGCATCCTCGTCGCGATGATAGTATTTATGGCCGTCGTCGTCGGCGGGATGCTCTCGGGCGATGCTGAAGCTTTGGCGATCACCACGCTCGTCGGGACCTCGATCGCGACATTCCTGTTTATCCCCAGCCTGCCTGGACTCATCGGCGGCCTCGGGATCTTCAAGTACAGGCCGTGGGCGAGGATCACACTCCTGGTCGTCGGTTTTGTGAATCTTCTGATCGTCCCTTTCGGGACGATCCTCGGTATATATACGATATGGGTCCTGATGAATATCGAAGTGAAGGACATGTTCGAGAAACGGGCTGTTGACGGGGTTGCAAGGGAGGAATCATGATCATGTTCAAGGATATCATAATCGAGATGTTCTATCTGATATGGTACGGGTTCTAAGAGCCCGGCTGTCAGAAGCGGTAGCCGAAACTGAACCAGAATTCCGAATCGTTGTGGTCGCTGCCCGAGAGGGTCAGCTCGGCCGGACCGGCCGGCGTCTCGTACGCGGCGGTCATCCCGCTTCCGTTGAAGATATTCTCTTCCTTGAAAAGAAGGTTCCTGTCATCCTCGGCCGCGCCGGCGTTGAATCTGTACGCGATCAGCCATCTCCTTGTAATCTGGACCTGGACATCCACTCCTCCGAGCCAGGCGTTGGCGCCGGAGAACTCGAACGGCTCGTATCCGTAGAACGAGACATCACGCTGACCGTAATAATCGAACCATGACATCATCCCGCCGAGATAGTACCTGTGATGGGGGAGAGGTTTTCCTCCGCCGGTGATCCCGCAGATGAAGTCGCAGCTGATCGATACGCGTTTGTGGAGTGGAACGGCCGCGACAACCTGACCGTATGCCCTGTAGTATGAGTCGTTATTCACCGACATATCGGGAAAGTAATTCCCGGAGGCCCTTAGCTTCAGTCCTCTGCGCGGCTTCCACGAGCGGTCGAGCGTATCGATCCACATATCCCCGGCTGCGAAGAAGAGACCGCCTGATTCGGATTCTGTTCCTGCCGGTGCGATATCCGGTCTTATGCTGTACCATTCACCACCGGCGCCGAGCATCAACCGGAACATGTGTCCGAGCGAGCTCTCAGCGAGCAGTCCCGCTCTGCCGGCCCTGATCCCCCATCTGCTTACGCTTTCACCATTGATGTATGTCTCGAAGTAGTCATCGACATAGTTGCCGGCCACTCCCGGCATCAGCCATTTTCCCAGCCCAGCGTCGATCGTATAGATGCCGAGGAGATCGACGCGGCTGCTGAATATCATATCGAGGTTCAGCTCGGAGCCGCGGCGTATGAGGTTTCTCATCCTCGCTCCAAGAAGGACCGACAGCGACCACCGGGTGTCGTACCGCAGGCCGAGGCCGACGTAAGCCGGTATCTCCTCTTCGATCTCGAGTATGAGCGTCTTTCCGCTTTCCTCCTGCTGGAACCTGTACGATATCCTCGAGAAGTTGCCGGTGCTGTACATCCTCTGAAGAGCTTTGTCGATGTCTTCTGCTGTGACCGATACGGGGGCCTTTATTCCCAGCAGAGATGAGACAAAGGAGGAGGACATCTCCGAGAGCCCGTCGAGACGGATCTCTGTTATCTCGATCGATGTCACCGGGGTCTTTTCCATCTGCACCGGAGGCTCGTGGTAACCTCCGGCCCGTTCGACTATCTCGCGGATCTCTTCTATATGGGCCCGGGCCGCCTTTTCACCCTGTTCGATTATGTACGAGATGTTATCGAAATCGAGGGTACCCGTAGTGCCGAGATCCGGTTTGATGTATAGATCACAGTATTCTTTCTGCTCATCCATCGTTGATCTCATCAGTATGTTGATCGTCTGATCGGTGATCTCGAGCAGGCTCCTCAGGCTGTCAGCTCCGAAGAGGTCAGTGGAGACGTCGATACATATAACGATGTCGGCGCCCAGCGCATCAGCATCGAGTGAGGGGAGGTTCCTGACGAGCCCTCCGTCGACGAGTTTCCGTCCGTCCATGTTGAATGGGGCGAAGGCTGTCGGGATAGCCATACTTGCTCTCATCGCATCGGCCAGGCTGCCGCTGTCGATCACGTACGGTTCGCCGGTGGCAATGTCGGTCGCGACGCAGGAGAAATCCCGCGGAAAATCACTGAAGTCATCGATCTCGATAACGGGCCAGGTCAGTTCATAGAAGAGCCTGTGGATCTTCTGCCCCTTGATCAGGCCGGAAGGGAGCTGGACGCTTCCGTCATAGAGAGGGAAGGCCAGCAGGTACCTGTCTCTGTACATTTTCTGGCGCATCGAGAGGTACTTACGGTCGACAGTCTCGCGGAATACGTCGAACCAGTCGACGTTCATTGCCATATTCTCGAGGAAAGCGGGGGAGTACCCCATTGCGTAGAGTCCGCCGATTATGGAGCCCATGCTCGTACCGGTTACTATCTCGGCCTGTAATCCTTCCTCCTCAAAGACCTTGAGAACACCGATATGTGCGAAGCCCTTGGCGCCGCCTCCACTGAAAGCGATGCCGATCTTCGGCTTGTCCTGTCCGGCTTCCGCGGAAACCGTCATGGACAAAATGAATAGTATGGCTAGTGTCCGCAGAATCCTTTTATTTGTGGTATTCATGCGGGCAATACTAACAACAATCGGGATTCAACGCAATAGAGGGGGGGATCAGATGAACTTTTCCCTCTTCTGCAGGTTATAGAGTCCCCACAGGATGGCTATGACACTTCCGACGGCAAGCAGGATGCGGTTCTGGTACACGATCCCCGCCCATGCTGCCTCGGTCATCTGGTTGGGCACGCGGAACGGATTGAGGAAGAGGTTCCACTTGCTCTTCTCAAGTGCCTCTCCCGCTATCCAGAAGACCATACCGATTACGACCATTACGACGGCCGTCCCGTTTCCGTTGCGGACGATGGTGGAAAACATGAACGAAAGGGCGCCGAGGAAAAAGATCGGGAACATCAGCTGGTACACCATCTCTATGATCGGCACCGAAACGAAGACCGCTGAACTGAGGACGGTAAGTGCCACGAGAAGAACAAATTCGATCAGCCATATCAGCGCCATCCTCGAGAGCCATACCTTGTACCTGTAGTCGGGGATCCCGAAGAGGATCTCGATCATCCTCGAATCGACATCGTTCTGTATCCCGAACGCCGTCGGATAGAAGATCAGCAGGATGCCGGGGAAGAGGAGGATGTCATAGACATCGTGGATGCCCGGGTTGTTGTCTGACGAGAAGAACGATATCGCCCCGGCAGCGAGAAAGAAGAGAAATGCGGCCAGAAGGAAATAGACGAACTTGTTGGCGAAGACGATCTTCAGGTTGTACGAGGCGATCTTCCTCGCCGAATAGAACATATTGCGGACACGGTCAAACCTGCTCATCGACTTCACCTCCCGCGGCTGTCTCTATAGCTGTCCTCGCTCCAAGTATGTCGCTTCCCGAGGACCTGAGCAGCCATAGGTAGGCATCCTCAAGGGTGGGCCTCGTTTCGTGGGCATCAGGCACAGGTCTTCTTTCGGCGAGGCACCTGACCTTGATCATTTCTCCGTCGCGCATGTGATGGACTACGACATGCTGCTTCCTGATCTTCTCGAATTTGGCGGGTTCGACGCTGAAGGTCCAGACCTTTCCTTCCGCCGTTTTTGTCATTTTTGTCGGTTCGTCGTGATAGAGAAGCTGTCCCTTGTTCAGTACGGCGACCATGTTGCACGAGCTGTATATGTCCTCGATGATATGAGTCGAGAAGATCACTACGCGATCCCTGCTCAGTTCTACGAGGAGGTTACGGAACCTGATCCTCTCACGGGGATCGAGACCCGCGGTCGGCTCGTCGACGACGAGTATCCGGGGGAGGTGGAGCAGGATCTGCGCTATCCCGACGCGTTGCTTCATCCCGCCGGAGAAGGCCCCGATCTTCCTGTCTGCGTGCTCCTCGATGTGGACCGCTTCAAGGACGTAGTCGACCATCTCGCGCCGTTTCTTCTCTTCGCTCAGACCTTTGAGTATCGCCTGGTAGTCGAGGAATTCCCGCGCCGACATGTTCTCGTATGTCCCGAATTCCTGCGGCAGGTAGCCGATCAGCCCCTGCAGCTCCTCGCGCTTCTTCGCCGTGTCGATTCCGTTGATGTAGACCTTGCCGTAGCTCTGGTCGAGGATCCCGCAGATCACACGCATCAGTGTTGTCTTGCCCGCGCCGTTCGGGCCGAGAAGGCCGAACATCCCGCTTCCAATCTCAAGCGAGACGCGGTCGAGAGCCTTGAACGGCTTCCTGCGCTTTCCGATCACGGGGATCATAAGCACGAGGCGGTAAAGCGCGCGGCGGATACCGGCAAATCTTCCTTCTACACGGGCGATATTGATCCTCTCCCGGCGGATCTTTCGCGCGGTGGAGAAGATCGCCACCATTGTGAACCAGAGGATGGCGATGAATATCACAGCGGCCAGATTGTGCCATTTCATGTAGAAAACGGCGAGGTTCACGACAGGGAAGAGCCAGATGAAGATCCTCGATATGATCCTCGCGATACGGAAACGGGAGAGCTGCCCGCTCCAGCAGTTCCAGGCGTAGATGAGGAAGAAGAAAACTCCGTGAGTGAGCACGAATGCCCAGAAGAAAGAGGAAAGATAAAAATATATGAAATAGACCATGAACCCGAGCACGGGTACCTGCCAGAGGAGATCTCCCGCATCGCTCTTTCGGACCGTTCCGCGCCTTTCCCTGATCCGTGCGCCCTTCTTCCATTCACGGACAAACTTCGATGGCTGATCGTATATCTTGACGAGATTGCGAATGTTGATCGTGATAGCGCTGTCGCTGTCGCTGTCGATGACCTTCTCCGAGGCTTTTCGCAGACTCGCCAGGATGAACCATGTAATTGCCGGGACGGCCATTACTACGGTCACGAACAGGGCCGATCTCCAGATCAGTGAATCGATCTTCGTCTGGACGAGCCAGATGCCGAGAACGGCGGCGAGCAGCTGCCCGAGTTTTATCCTGATGTCGAGGGACCTGATCCAGCTTATCGCCGATTCGAGTCCCGAATAGACGACCGGAATGAAGACGAGGGTGAAGATCGTACTTACGGTCAGCCCGCCGATAACGGTTATCGCGAAAGGAGCTCCGATGACGGAGACTTCTTCTTCCTTTCCCATCGCCAGAGGGATCATCGCCACGATCGTCGTGATCGCCGTGATGAGGATCGGCCTGACCCTGGCGTCGCCGGCGGTGATGAGGGCCCTCGTGATACGGTAACCGCGGCGCCTCAGTATGAGGGAGTAATCGATCAGAATAATGCCGTTGTTCACCACTACACCGAGCAGGATCAGGAACCCTGTAAGAGTATACGGATCCATGATCGATGTGCCGGTGAAGATCAGGAGCCAGAGGGATCCGACTGCGGCGAGTGGAATCGTGAACATCATGACGACCGGGGTCGTAAGCGACTCGAATACCGAGGCGAGTATCATGTAGATAAGGATGAAAGCAGCGAGGATGAGGAACTTGAACTCATCCACGCCGGTATCTTCATCGACGATCTCTACCGCCATCCCCTGCGGCACAACGAGCCCGCCGATCAGTTCCTCTATCTCGATCTCGGCGGCGTCGAGCAGCTTTTTCGAATCATTTATCTCGTCTATAAAAGAATAGGTTATCTTGACCTGCTTTTCCTGGTTGACCCTGTTGATCGAGGTCATTCCGCGGGTGTAGACGATATCGCTTATTTCCTCGAGATCGATTACAGCACCTGACGGTACCTTGACAGACATCTCCCTGAGATCGTCGGTACTACGCTCCTCTACGTTTTCGCTCCGGATCATGATCTCGTACTCGTCTGTGCCATACTTGAACACCTGTCCGCTCGATCGCTCGGGCTGGAAGGCGTTGAGCTCCGCACCGACCGCCTGGAGAGTCAGGTCGTTCCATGTCAGCAGGGGCATGTCGAACATCAGTTGTATCTCGGGACTTCCCGGGGTCACATCGTAGTTCGCTGACGCCGTGGAGGCCAGATTGTCGATGTATTCAACGAGGTTGGAGGCGAACCTCGACATCGCCTCGAAATCGTTTCCCTTCACGACGACACTCTTCTGCTGGCCGCCCAGACCGAAGAATCCTCCCATAGCACCGCCCATTCCACCGCCGCGCCCTCTGCGGAACCTTGTGCTGTTGGTGGGCTCCTCGAAGGACACCTCGCCTGTCCTGAAATCCTCAAGCCTCTGCCTTGCGTCGGACTTAACCTGGTGCACGTTCCGTCCGTCGATATTGCTGTAGTCTTCTTTCAGCTTCAGGGTTATCCGTGCATCCTCCTCGTAAATCCGGACTATCAGGTCCTCGGTCTCGGCAATGCCGCTGAGACGTTCCTCGATATCGGACACCGCGGCATCGGTGGACTCGAGAGTCGAGCCGCGCGACATGACGAGGTAGATATCGAATGATCCTGTCTCTTCTACATTCGATGAACCGATGCTGAGACTGATGCAGAGGATGATGCTGAGGAAGAAGAGGATGAGTGCACCAACCGCCGTCCTCGCTGGGTACCTCATTCCCGTCTTGAGGAGGACCCGGTAGATCTCCATCATCCGGCCGCCCGTTGACTGGACCGGTTTGTAGTCGGGCCTCTTTCCCTTCGAGAGGAAGTAGTGGCTGACCATCGGTACGAGCAGGAGGGCAGCTGCGAGAGAGACGAGAAGTGTCGAAACGATCGAGACGCCGACATGTTTTCCAAGGCTCTGTATGATGAAGTTCGCTGAGAATACGAATGGAAGGAAGACAGTGATAGTCGTAGCGGTAGCAGCCACGATAGATCGCCAGACCTCGCTTACGCCCTGAATGACAGCTTTGTCAGGATGAAGGCCCTTCGAGACGAGCCGGTAGATGTTCTCGAGGACGACTACTCCGTTGTCGAGAAGCATCCCGATAGCGAGAGCGATCCCGATCAGTGTGAAGCTGTTTATTGATATGTCCGCCGCGTAGAAGAAGTTCATCGCGATATATATCGACGTCGGTATCGACAGGGCGATGACGAACACGAGGCGCAGGTTCCTCAGGAAGAACCAGAGTATCACTATTGCGAGCAGTCCCCCGATCACGGCGAGCCTGACAATCAGGTCGATATTGCTGCGGATCGATTCGGCGCCGTCGGTCTGTATGACGAGCTCGATCTCCTGACCCTTCATCTTCCTGTTGAGCCGTTCGACCATTTCTATCGCACGGTCCGAGACCTCGATCATATTGACCATCTGGTCCTTCTTGAGGCGCATCGAGACCGATTCCATCCCGTTTACCCTCGTGATGCTCTCCTGCTTCTTGACACCGAAATATATCTCGGCGATATCGCCGAGCAGGACCGGCCCTTCAGGATGAACAACGATCTTTTCGAGGTCGGATATGTCGAGATACTCGGTCACAACGTTGACGAAGTATTTCCGGTCCTTTGTTACCGCGTGCCCGACGAACATATTCGAAGCGCCGTTACTCGAGATGAGCGCGGAGACCCTCGAGGGGGTGAGTCCGTACGCTTCGAAAGCAGCGTCGTTCAGTACGATGTCGACCGACTTCTCCCGGCCACCGGTAACCTCTACGTCGGCGATCCCCTCGATGCTCTCGAATTCCCTGACTATCTCGCGGTCGACTACTTCGCGGACCCGGTCGAGACCGCCGGTGCCCCGTACCTCGAGGTTCATCAGGTCGTTCGATATGCTCTGCGTATCGAATTTGAGGACCCTTATGAAATAATCCTCAGGGATCGAGGACCTGATCTCGGCGATCTTCTCCTCGAGCTTGAGGTAGGCATACTTGATATCGACGCCCTTTTCATATTCGAGCGTGATGCTGGCGCCGCCGCGGCGTATCCATGAATTAATCTCCTCGATCCCTTCGAGGGTCCCGGCCGCTTCCTCGATGGGGATCACAGCGTCTTTCTCGACCTGCACAGGATCGTTGGGCCTCGTCTGGACCATTATGAATAGATAAGGAATCTCGATGTCGGGGATCAGTTCGACCGGCAGTCTTCTCTGCGATATAAACCCGAGCATCACAAGCCCGATGAAGAGCATGCTGATGAGGGTCTTGCGGCGGATTATGAAATTACCAGCGCTCATCGGCTCCGATCCAGGACGGAATAGACACAAGGTATTACTATGAGAGTGAGTATCGTCGACGTGACCAGTCCGCCTATTACCGCCAGGGCCATCGGGGAGCGCAGCGACGCGCCCTCGCCGAATCCGAGAGTGAGAGGGAGGAGGGCGAGGATCGTTGTGGCGCTCGTCATGATGATCGGCCTGATCCGTATCCTTCCCGCAGCGACTATCGCTTCCGCTTTCGCCATTCCTTCCCGCCGGAATCTGTTGATCGCGTCGATCAGGATGATCGAATCGTTCACAGCTATGCCGACGAGCATGATTATCCCGATGTAAGCCATGACGCTTAGCGGCCGGCCGAGGATAAAGAAGATCAGCACGGCGCCGACTCCCGCGAGCGGGATAGTGAGAAGTATCGCAAAGGGATGGATCAGCGACTCGAACTGCGACGCGAGGACCATGTATACAAGGATCACTGAGAGGATCAGGGCGAACTGAAGGTCGCTGAACTCCTCCTGCCTTCTCGCCTCCTCGCCGGTGATAGCGAGCCTGTAGTCGGGCGGAATGTCGATAGAGGCGAGGCTGCTGTTTATCTCGGCTATGGCGTGATCAAACGGCCTGCCTTCTCTTTTGTGAGCGTTGACTACGGCGGCCCTCATCTGGCCGCGCCTGTTGATCTCGCGCGGGGCGGTTCCCGTCTCGAGGGTGGCCAGTTCGTCGATCCGGAATTTCCTTCCCCCCGAATCGATATATATTCTGTCGAGGTCTCCGATGCCGACATCGGGAAGCATCACGGTGATGTCGGTCTTCTCTCCGCCGCGGTCCCATTCGCCGGCATTGCGCCCCGAAAGGCGCGATTCGAGGGTGCTCGTCACCTGGCTGAGGCCTACCTGGAGCATTCCAGCGCGGAGGCGGTCGACTACGATATTTATCTCAGGCCTGCCATGTTCGAGAGAAGTCTCAACATTATAGAGGTCGTCGATGCCGGCGAGTTTCTCCCTGACCTGGTCGGCCAGTCCGGTCAGAGTCTCGAGGTCATCGCCCTTGATCTCAACGACGACCGGAGCGGATTCCGCTCCGAGGATCGACCGAAGCGCCGTCTGATCCTGGACGAGTTTCGACTCGACTCCCGGTATTGTCGTGAGTGTCGCCCCGAGCCCTGCCATGATCTCTCCGGAACTGCGTTCATGTCCCTCAGCAAACCGGATCTTGACCACCGCTGTGTTCTCGTCCTGGAAGACGGAGGACTCGTCGCTTCCGATCCCCGAGACCGGGCCCGCTGTGCTGTATAGGGTCTCGACGTCCTCGCCGAATTTCCCCTTTATAAGTTCTTCCAGTCCCATGACAGTGCCGTCTGTTCGCATCAGGTCGGACCCCTCGGGCAGGGTGAGGTAGATCGAGTATTCGTCAGCGTCAGCGTCCGGGATGAACTCGCTTCCTACTATCGGCAGGAGCAGGGCGGCGAGAGCCACGAGAGCGACGGCCCCGATGATGACGCTCCATTTCTTCTCCAGAGCCTTTTCCAGCAGGGCGCCGTAACGCTCGAACTTGACCGGCTGCGCCGCTGCACTCTTCGGATTACTCTTGAGGAACTTTGCGGCAAGCATCGGGATTATCAGTATTGCGACGGCGAGGGAGGAGAGGAGGGCGAAGGCGACGGTCCACGCCTGGTCCTTGAAGAGCTCTCCAGCGGCGCCGTGAAGGTAGACAATGGGGAGGAATACGACGATGGTCGTGATCGTCGAGGCGGTGATCGCCCCTCCGACCTGGGCAGTGCCTGAGGCTGCGGCCTCACGGACCTTCATCCCCGATTCGATATTCCGTACGATATTCTCGACGACGACGATCGCGTTGTCGACGAGCATGCCTGCTCCGAGAGCGAGCCCTCCGAGCGTCATGATGTTGAGCGAGAGGCCCTTGAAGTACATCAGGTTGAAAGTCGCCACTATCGAAACCGGGATAGAGATGCTGATGATCGCCGTGGTGCCGATCCTTCTGAGGAATACGAAGAGAACGAGTATCGCGAGGAATATCCCGAACAGGGCGGTCCTCCTCACTTCACCTATCGATGAGTTGATGAAGCGTCCCTGGTCCTGGATCACGACGATCTCGTATCCGGGAAGCGCTTTCTCTATCCGGTCGAGAGCAAGCGCCAGATTCTCGCTCGCCTCGACAGTGTTAAACCTCATCTCTTTATAGATCGAAAGACCGAGGCACCTTGTGCCGTTGAGCCTCACTATGTTCTCCGGTTCCCTGTTGCGTAATTCGACATCGGCAACATCGCGCAGGTAGACCGGGGCCTTCTCCGTAGAGGTGCCGGTCTGGGCCGAACCCATCTGTCCGCTGCCCGAAGAGAGCTGCTGCCCCTCGGCCGGTTCCTTCCATGCGAGAATGATCTGCCTGATATCCTCGAGCGATTCCATCACGGAGACACCCTTGATGAGGTAGGAGATACCCATCTCGGTTACGGTGCCGCCGGAAGCCTCGACGTTGTAGTTCCTGATCTCGCTGGCGATAGCATCGACCGTCAGGCCGTACGCCTCGAGCATGTACGAGTCAGTCTGAACGATTACTTCCTTCGTCTCTCCGCCAGAGATCTCGACTCCAGCGATACCCTCTATCCTCACCAGTTCGTTACGGATGTAGTTCTCGGCGATCCTGCGCGGCCCGTCCATATCGGTAACTTCAGGATTGACCAGGGCGACCATCATGACAGGATCGGAATTGGGATCGTGCTGAGTGATTGTGATCTCGAGGTCGTCGTTCCCCTGCCCGAAGTCGGCTATGGCCTTCTGTAGATTAAGGAAGGCCTCGTCCATATCCATGTCCCATCCGAACTCGACGGTGATCCTCGAGGCGCCGACCCTGATGACGGAGGAGACATCGGTGACGCCCTTCTGCGTGAAGATCATGTTCTCCAGGGGGTCGATATACTGCTTCTCCATCTCTTCGGGAGGGCGCTCGCCCGCTTCGATCTCGACGAAGAGGCGCGGGTTGTTCAGGTCGGGGAAGAGATCTATGCCGAGGCGCTGGAACGAGATCCAGCCGAGCAGGATCACCCCGAGGACAATCATCGTCACCGTAACTGGATGGTTGACGGAAAAGTCCGATATCTTCCTCATTACCTCACTACCTTTACCTTTGACCTGTTCCTCAGAGTCTCGAATCCCCTTACTACGAGCCGATCATTGACCTCGAGGCCGTCGATGACCTCTACCCAGCCCGGGTTCTCGAGGCCGATCGTTATGATCCGTTCCTGCGCGGCGCCCTTCTGTACGATGAAGACTGTTTTGCCGCGCTGCTTGATCTGGATGACGTCCTTCGGGATGACGATAGCCGAGTCGCTCCTCGCCACGATGATCTCGGCCTTGACGAACATGCCCGGCCTGAGCTTCAGCTCCGGATTGTCGACCTCGATCATAGCCTTGAACGATCTCGACGCCGCATCGAGGGTGGGGGAGACCTGGGTGACCGTTCCCGAAAGAGTGTCGTCAGGAAGTGTGTAGTTCATTATGCGTACGTCCTGGTCCGCGCCCGCGCGCCCCAGCTCCTTGCCCGGGAGGCTCACCTCGAGCTGAAGTTTCGTGTACTCCTTGATGCTGAGCAGCTCGACTCCAGTCGCCACCTCGACTCCCCTGGAGTAATAGGGGAGGCTCGTGATGACGCCATCGAACGGGGCCGTGATGTTGAGCTTGGCGATATTTATCAGTGCATTGTCATAATTGTATTTCGCGTCGATGTAGGACCTCTCCGCACCCGTCAGCTCCCCGCGTGTGATGCCACCCTTGTCATAGAGGGACTGCTGCTGCTCGAAATCGAGCCGCGCCGACTCCAGGGTAAGCTTGTGGGCGTCGACCCTGATGTTATTGACCTGTTCAGGGTTGACGAGGCGGATTATCCTTGTCCCCTTCTTGACGATGTTGCCGAGGGCGAAGGGTCTGCCCGTATCGGGGTTATCCTGAAGGATGTATTCGCCGCCCAGCTCGGCGGTGATCGTCACCTCCATAGAGGCGTTGACCGTGCCGGTTGCCGTGATGAACTCCTCGATCGGTCCGAGGACCATCTCCTCGACCGATACGGGGACGGCTACTTCGACATCCGCTCCCTGTTCCCCGCCTCCGCACGACGCGAATGAGAACAGTACGATCGACAACAGCATGATTCTTTTCACTTCTTACTCCTCTTCCTTATCGGTAGTCGAAAGGGTGATCACGGCTTGGTCATTCTCAAAATCCCAAAGTGATTTTATCTTCAGGTCCAGCAGCTGGAGCCTGTAATTGATAAGCGACCTTATCTCGTTCAACCTGGTGTTCGACAACGACTGGCGGTCCTGGCCGAGGTCCTTGCTCGTAAGGTCACCGTTCTGATATTTCTCGAGGCTGATCTCGTATGTTTTCTCGGCGCTCTCGACGCTTCTGCGCGCCAACTCGATCTCCATGACGAGGTTGTCGAGCGCGCGGCACGATTCCCGTATCTGCATCTTTATCTGGTATCTTTCCTCTTCCAGATTAAGTTCCCTGCTCTCAAGCTGGAGTTCGTTCGCAAGTATCGTGTTCTTCTTCTGTCCCCAGTCCCATATCGGGATATCGAACCATGCCCTGACGAACTGTTCGTCGATGCGGGTCTCATAGATCTTCTGGAAGTCGGGGTTGGTTCCGGACGATCCCCAGGAGAGGGAGAGGTTCCCCTTGAATTCGTTTGTCGCTCCCGCCCTGATCACCGCATCATGCGCCCTGGCGACCGCGATCTCCCGTTCGCGAAGCTCCATCCTGTATTCGAGGCCGTGGCTTTCTGCGAACATCATATCGATGCCAACAGGATTAAAACCGATATCGGTCTCGATATCGATGTCGTCGTCGATAGGAAGGCCGATGAGGTACTTGAAGCGATCTATCGCGTTTGCCAGTGAGACGACGGTGCCATTATAACTTGATTCACTCTGGAGCATATTTGTCTCTGCCTGCGTCAGGTCATTGAGCCTGCCTATCCCAGCGTCGTACTTGTTTTTCATCAGGAGAAAGGCCACGCGGTCAGTCTCCATCGCGTCCCGGTTGATCTCGAGCCTCATTTTCGTCTCGTAAAGATCATAGAAATTGCTCATAACCGTCTGTTCAAGCTGGAGCAGTTGTATCGCGTAAGCCAGCTGGTCGCTTTCGAAAGAAAGCACCAGGCTTCTCAGGTTCATCTTGATGGTATTGTATGTAAAAAGAGGCTGATCGAACTGAAGGTAGAGCCGATTTCGGTAGTTCTCTTCACCTTGATCGTTGACTTCGCTGTACGAGTCTTTCCAGGAGAGGTGGTCATTCAGCGAGAGAACACCACCCGTCCATTTGATCGGCTGCTCTACCGTCAATACCCCGCCGATATCGTAAGATTCGTACCGGTACCAGGTGGAGAAGAATTCGTCGAACTGGTTTGTGTTCGTGTATGCGATATCTCCCAGCCTGAACCTGAACTGCGTCTTGAGGCTCGCCTCCTCCGCCCTCAAGCTCGCGGCGCTCGATTCGAGCTGAAACCGTGTGTGCCTGATATTCGGGCTGTTATCCATCGCGATGGCGAGGGCTTCCTGAAGCGACAGGATGTGCTGCGCCGACGCTCCCGGCGGCACAGCGGTGGAGAGGAGCACGGCGAGCAGAACAGTGGCCGCTCCCCTCAGTAACGATCTCGACAGCATATTATTTCCTTTCTAGCGCGTGACCCATTTGACCGCGTCAGCGATCACGAAGCGTGCCTCCGACTCGTTGGTTATCTCGATCTTTGCCTCACCCTGAGAGATGTAATACGAGCCGAGGTAGTTCCATCCGTCTTCGGCGCTGTTGAGATCGAGCTCGGTCTCCTCGACGCCGTCATCGTGATATATGAGAAAGTGTACCTTTCCGTAGTCGGTATCCTCGCCTCTGCCCCTATGTCGCCTCCAGGGCGAGACGATCCTGCTCGCGTGATAGTAGATATCGAAATGCCCGCTCTTCTCGAGCGTGGCCGCAAACGATGCTGAAAGGTCACCGCTGCCGCCCGATATGAAGTGGGCCGAGCGGATCTGCGCGCCGTAGAATTTCGTGTCGATCGTCGGCTGCCATTTGTTTGACTCGCCGCCCCAGAAGCGCATTCCGACATACTTTACATCTTCCTCGCTTGCGCCGCGGGGGATGAGTCTCTTGAGCAGGCTCTTCGATGTGCCCGACGAGAACGAGAACCCGGGATCCTCGTTGTCTACGACAATCTCACCCTTCAGGACCAGTTCTACCGGCTTGTCGAGGACCCTCTCGCCGTCGAAGGGTGTGACTTTCTTTTTCTCTTCAAGTTCCTCGGGAAGATCTATATCCATTACCACCGGCATATTGCGGGAGACGAGTGTGTTGACCTGGACCGACGACGGCTGGAACCCAAGGACGAATCCGAGCTCCTTTGTCTCACCGGCCTTGACCGGTACGTATCTGCTGTAATCCTCGCCCATCGTCATCGTGGCTGTCATCATTCTCCTCATCCTGCCGCCGCCGCCGCGCATATTGACGTCCATCTGCTTGAATGTGAACTCGAGCAGTCCGTCGGTATCCTCGTTGTTGGTCACACTTAGACGGACCTGGAACTTCTCGCGTTCCTCATCGATGAACTTGAATATCTCCACCTGGGACATCGTGAATCCGGGGACGGATATGCCGTCATACCAGCCCTCCGCGATTTCGGAGAGATCGATGCCGAGTCTGTCATCGAGGGAGGAGATGAATACGTCACCGGGCACATTGTTGTACTCGTACTCCGTAAACAGGCCCTTGATTATCTCGTCGAGTTCGTCACGGCTCGCAGCACTCTCCAGCATCCTCAAGAGGAAACTCCCCTTCGATTTGAGGGCATAGTGCGACATTTTGCGGTATTCGGGATCGAGGATGAGGTCGCGAAGGCTCATCTCGGAGAGCTTGAGGTTGACCCTCTCATCGAGCGTCATCCCCCAGCGCATCCTGCTCCAGCCCATCGTGTTGTCTTCGAGCCTCGACGCGTACCACGACTCGAGGGCCATCCCGAGCCAGGGCATCTCCTTCGAATCGATCCCGACGCGGAAGGCGAGCATATTAGGGAAGACATTATATGAAGGCGACCTCTGGAACGGATCGTCCGAATCCCAGTCCGACCTTCCGAAACGCCCGGTCAGTGTAGCATTGACGAATACGGCGAACATCCCTGCCTGCGTCTCCATCTCGGAGACATCCTCGTTGCTTCGGTCCTGCTGGCGCTCGGTCCGTCGCTTCATTCTTCTGAAATCGGCGCCTCGCATGGTGATGCCCCTTTCGGGGATGAAGACCATCTCCGGCTGGACCGTCTCCTGGTAGACCGACCATGCGTGATAGAATGCCGAGTAATGGACCGGGACCTCGACTATCGAGAACCTCGGGAAGGGATACTCAAGGTTCAGATTGTTTTCGTACGTCTGTTTGAGATCCCTGATCATAGCCCCGAGGGTATCTCCGACCTCGGTCATGTGCTCCGACCAGTAGTCGTTCCCCGGGCCGAAATAGATATTGTATTCGACCGAATCGACGACTGCAGTCTGCCTCTCGAACTCGGCTATAGTCAGGGAGATCGCCGGGAGGCGGCTTTCGGGCCTGAAGCTGAATCTCCCCGGTGAGTCACTCGATGACGCACCCTGCGACAGGGCTGTAAGGCCGGGAGCAGTCGTGACATCGAGTGAGAAATCAACGAAATCGTGCCTGCGCTCGAGCGGCCTCGACGGGATGAATCCGGGCCCGGCGGCGGGATACCACATCGTCTCCGGGGTGAGCAAGACGTAGGAGGGGTGGATGTACGAGTATCTCCTCCCGAGATTGAAAAACATGATCTTGTTCATGTCGGCGAGTGTCTCTACATCTACGTCTGTATAGAGGGCATCTTCGTTTATTATCCCTCTCCACCTGATACTGAACGAGTCATCGGCACCCGCTGCGAGCGGGCTGCCGGGAATGATCGTCAGTATATGTTCATCACGTTCGTACTTCAGCGTTCCGGAAGTACCCGTGACTTCGCGGACGGCGAGTCCCGGATTGAGTGTGAATATATATGAGGAGAGGGGGGTGCTGGTATCGTTCCGTACCATTATCTCCGCCGTGGCGTCAATCAGCCCGCCTTCGTGTTTGAGATCGATGTAGCAGGAGAGGGGCGTCGCTACATCTCTCACGGAGGCCGCTTCAGATGCCGTCAGTATCCTCTCGCGCTGGCGAGCCATATTTCCGTCCTTCCCTGTATAGACGACGATCATCGCTATGGCGAGAGCCGCGAAGGCGAATCCGGCAATCCGCGCGAATCCGGTCATCACTCTCGACTGGGGGAGCCTGCGGATCATGACTATAGTGAGGGATATAAAAGAGAGGCCGAATAGAAGATAGATCGAACGCTGCACGAGCATGTGCGTGATATCGGCGAAGCCGGTGAACTGCGAATAGGTCAGGGGTATGTTGAAGGCGATGTAGTCGAAGACGTTGTGCACCCTTGGCCCCAGATAGAAGAGTGTCATCCCGATATATCCAAGGAGGACGATGAAGGTCACCGCCTGGTTGCGGATCGTGACCATCATCAGGAAGGCGAAGCCGAGTATGAAGATCAGGGTCGGGATGCTGATGACGACGGGATATATGAGGTAGGCTATCCCGGCGAATGTCGTATCGGCGAAGAAGACATTGAATACGAGACCGATGAGCAGGATCACGAAATTGAGGAGCAGGAACATCATCATGATCCCGACCGTCTTGCCGAGGACGTAGTCGGTGTTCGTCATCGAACGCATGTAGACGACCTCTGTCGTATCGAGTTTCTTGTCCCGCTTGAGAAAGTCGGATGCGAGGAAGACGGCTATGATCGCCTGCGCCACGTTGAGCAGGAGAATGTTCATGTACGGAATCGTCGTCGGTACGCCCTGAAAGGCCCACGGCGCGTGCGTGACATTGGAGAGGGCCCCGAAATCGAAGAATCCGATGACAGCGACCGAGAGTATGGAGAAGATCCGGAAGAACCAGCTCCTCCACAGTGTCTTTGCCTCGAATTTCGCCACTGTCAGGATATTGTAGACAGATATCATCTCATCAGCCTTTCATCGGTCGGTGGGGATCGGGACTCGGGCCGCTGGCCACTCAGTTCTCGGACTGGCTCTCCATGAAATATACGTATGCGTGCTCGAGGTTCGGCTCGACCTCTTCGCCGGGCCATCTGCCCGTGTTGTCGGCGACGACATGGACCTCCCAGCCGTCCTCGGCCGGAACGGTCGAGATCACGGGGAAGGTCGTCTTGATCTCCTCGAGCTCGGTGTCGAGAGCGCGGATCTTCCATGCCTTCCCGCGTGCTTTGTCGACGAGCCCGTCGGGAGATCCGCGGAATACTACGCGCCCCTTGTCGAGCAGAGCCATGTTGTGGCATGAGCTCGATATGTCGCCTACTATATGTGTCGAGAGTATTATCGCGACGTCCTTCTGGCCCATGTCGGCCAGCAGGTTCCTGAACCTGATCCGCTCCTCGGGATCGAGGCCGGTCGTCGGTTCGTCAACGACTATGATCTTCGGGTCGCCGATCAGAGCCTGTGCGATCCCCAGCCTGCGCTTCATTCCGCCGGAGAGTTTGTTGGCCAGCCTGTCGCGCACGTCATAGAGGCCGACCTGCTCGAGCATCTCACCGACTTCCTTCGTCCGCTTCTTGTTGTCCTTCACTCCGGCGAGGCGCGCTACGTAATCGAGGAATTCCCACGTGGTGAGTTTCGAGAAGAACCTGAATTCTTGGGGGAGGTAGCCGAGCATCGATCTTATCTCGCGCCTGTTTTTCTGCAGGTCGAACTCGTTCACCCTGACATTGCCGCCCGTAGGCTTCATCAGCGTGACGAGGATACGCATCAGGGTCGTCTTGCCCGCTCCGTTCGGACCGAGCAGCCCGAACATCCCGCTTCCTATTTCAAGGTCCACCTCAGACAGGGCGGTCGTCCCGCCCTTGTAGGTCATGTTCAGTCCTTCGACCGATATTTTCATGCTCGTCCTCCCGGCATACTCAATACATTTCGTACGCCTATGGCCCCTATATAGTTTCAGTCATTCGTATCAATGGATCGGTTACAGAAAAAATCGGCAAAATGTGCCGGATGAGCAGTTTATTACATCGGTGGGGTTCGCTCAACACAAAAGGGGCCGTTATGCCTCTTTCGCGAGGGTTATCCTTAGAAAGATGTCCATCGCGCGGGCTGCCCGGTCGATCTTCCTGAATACCGGTATACCGGCCCGTTCCATCATTTCGACCGCCGGGTCGTAGATCGCGCCCTCGTTGAAGCATACGACCATCGGTTTATCAGTCGAGCGGAAGATCCTTATCATCGTGTTCGGATGGGACGATTCCCGGTTTATATCCTCCCTGTGGCCCGGACCGGGGGGGAGGTTCTCCTGGGCGGGTGTGGAAGCTACATTCGAGGCTATGACGCAGTCGACGTTTTCGTCGGCCAGGACGGCCTCTATGCACTGCCCGAACTTCTCCGTCGTTATCGCCGGGGTGGCGTCGATCGGGTTGTGGACGTCGATGAAACCGGTGGGGAGGAGCTCCCCGAGGCGCTCGACCGTCTTTTCCGAGAAGAGTGCCAGTTCCATCGATCCGAGCCTGTCGGCTGCCACGGAGCATTCATACCCGGCGTCGCTCGCAATGGCGACACGATTTCCCGGCACACGGCGCCCCTCGAGAAGGGTGAGGACCTTCATCGCGTCCTCCATCTCCTCGAGAGAATCGGCTACGTGGACACCGGCGTCACGCATCAGTCGTTCCAGGACATCATAGTCGCCTGCCATCGCGGCGGTGTGGGAAGCGACGGCTGCGGCGCCCTCGGCTGTCCGCCCCGCCTTGTAGAGGATGATGCTGCGGCCAGACGATGTGATCTGTCCGGCCAGATCGATGAAGCGCTCGCCCTCCCAGGCGCGGAATCCTTCTATGTATATACAGAACACCTTGATATCGGGGTCGGCTGACACATTTTCGAGGTGATCTGTGATCGTCAGGTCTATCTGGTTGCCGACCGTGATCATGTAGCGGGGAAGGAGGAATATAGACTGTGTATTGAGCAGGGTTACGAGCCACGCGCCGCTCTGGCTGATCACCGCTCCGTTGCCGCCGAACTCGCCTTTGAGGGGAAACTTGTACTCGGGGAGGAAGAATGTGTTATATCCACCCGGCCCCGAGATGATCCCCATGCAGTTGGGGCCGTTGATTATGGTGCCTCCGCCCGGGAGGTCACGCCCGCATGTGATCGCCTTCTTCAATCTCACGGAGAGCTCGCGCCCTCCTTCGGTCTCCCCGAATCCTCCCGATATGAGGATCACTGACTCGGTCTTCTCGCTGAATATCAGGTCCTCGAGGAGCTCTACCGATCCTTCGCTCGCCGGGATCGTAAAGACGGTCGCGTCGACTTTTTCCGGGAGGTCGGCAGGCGACTTGAATGCCCGGCATCCTTCTATCTCATCCGCCTTGGGATGTATGAGGTATATCTTCTCCAGCGGTATCTTCTCCGAGGCGGCGAGGTTCTTCAATATCACCCTGCCCATGTTCACCTTGTTCTCCGAGGCTCCGATGACGAGCATACTTTCCGGCCTCAGCAGCCTGTCGATCTTCGCCTGCGGAGCTGTGTCCGGGCTCCCCTTGATCCTCGAGATCTTCATCATCGCATCGAGGGGGACGAGTTCGCCGCCCTCCGTGATCTGCATCGGATTGACCTCGAGTTCTTCTATCGTGACAGGGGTCCAGCCGGACAGGGGCGAGAAATTCGCCGCGAGGGTGGCGAACCTGCGTACCGCCTGAATGAAGGTCTCCGGCTCGAGCATCGGCTCGGAGGAGACCCTCGTCTGCCCAGAGATCATCGGGAAGAATGTCGTGCCGGCAAGCGCCTCTTCGACGAAATTCATTTCGGAGCACATCGATGCGGCCATGACCCGCAGGCCGCGGTCCTTTTTCAGGCCGTCGTTCCAGACCTCTGTCCCCGTTCCTCCCAGGCCGGCGGCGACGACGGGGCCGAAGGCCCTGTCCTGCCTAAGCGAGAGGAGGAGCTGCCTCGGGACCGAATCGTCGATATCGAGGCAGCGGGCGACGAGCATCCCGGAGAGCTCCAAGCCGAGCTTCGCGGCTGTCGCTTCGAATTCTGTGAAGACTGTCCGGAGCGTCGCCGGTGATTTTTCCGTGAACCTGATCCCGCCGAGCTCGGTGCGGTGCACGACCTGGGGCGAGATGAACTTACAGACGACCTTCTCACCGGGAAGGGAGGAGAGCGCCTGTTCGTCGATCTGGTCCAGCGATGTCAGGAAAACGGTCTCAGGCGTCTCGAATCCGAGCAGGTTGAGAACGGCGTAGACCTCGTCTTCGCGGGGGATCTCCCGGCCCTCTTCGAGGATACCGAGCAGGATCTCCTCGATCGCGGACAGGACCAGCTGCCAGATAGAGCTATCCATCATCTTCCTCCGATGTCATATCGAGACAGAGGGCGCTTTTCTGCACGAGCCGCTTGTACTTCTCGCACCGGAGAGCGATGAATGTATGGCAGGCTCCGTCGAGGGAATCCTTCTTCGGAAAAGATGCGTGCGGGCAGTCGAGATCGCACCAGCGAGGCTGTCGAGTCATTATCGGCCTTTCAGTAAATTAAACGTGGAATATTATATGCGAAGGCAATAATGTTGTCGAACATTATCACAGTACCGCCTTGGGCGGGGGAAACGCGATGACGGACAGACGGTCGATAGAAAAAGAGATAAAAGCGCAGAGGTCGGTAACGAGGAAACTGAAGAAGGATATCTTCGGCATCGACAAGACCTCGAAGTCATCCTATATCCGCGAGTTCCAGTCCGAACTCTCCAGTTACAGAAAGATATGCTCCCGGGAAGAGGTCCTCGATAGGGCGGCTCACAGCGACATAGTCTATTTCGGCGATTACCATCCACTCGACGCGAGCCAGACACTGGCGCTCGAACTGCTCGGTGAGCTGAAGGCGAGGGGAACGAAGGTCGTCCTCGCGCTCGAGATGCTCTACGAGTACCAGCAGGAGACTCTCGACAGGTGGATGAAAGGGACCCTCGACGAGGAGGAGTTCCTCGAAGCGATAGAGTACAGGTCGGAGTGGGGATTCAGCTGGGCGAGCTACCGCCGGTTCTTCGACGCGGCGATGGAGCCGTTCGTGCCCGTGTTCGGGATCGACTACGAGCCGCGTGACCAGCTTCGTTTCATCCGGAGACGTGACAGGATGATCGCCCGCAAGATCGCCTCGATCAGGAATTTCTTCCCCGGCCATACGATCCTTGTCGTGATCGGCGAGTCCCATATAGCCTCGGGCCACCTGCCTGCGGACGTCAGGAAGCTGACCGGGGGAGGCCTGAAAGAGACGACGATCGTGCAGAACGCCGACGAGATCTACTGGAAGCTCCTGCGCAAGGGGCAGCAGGATGCCGAGGCTGTACAGGTCGGTGCGGGGAGGTACTGCGTATTTACCGCCTCCCCGATGATTAAGTACCAGTCGTACAGGCGAGTGATTGATCTCTGGACCGAGGGCGCGGAGTGCGACATCCACACACCGACGATGGGGGAGATGTTCGAGAATATTCTCAACTTTATCGCGGGCGGCAGGGGATGTCTAGAGGTGACCGTCGGTGAAGACTGGTGCGAGCCGGTCGAGTCGGTCGTTCCCGAGATACACTGCGGCTCGACTTACAAATCGATCGCCGCACGCCTGCGTGCCCTGGGTATGTCTCAGAAAGGCGTGCTCGCTGCAGCCGAGAATCTCCGCCGTTCGGGGATGAGTTATATCCCGATTGTCAATGATCTGGAGATCCAGCGATTCGATCATGTCTGTGCGGCGCGTGAGGCGGCGAGATTCATCCTCTACGCGATGCGTGACGAGGTCGGGCCCCGGCGAAAGATCAGGAGGACGATGGAGGACAGGTTCTACGCTTTCGTATTCGAGGAGGCACTCTGTACCTTCGGTGCCAGACTGGTCAACCCCGTGATTAAATGCGGTGGCCCCGGTGAGCTTTTCGATGCGATGGGAGCGAACGGCTCGATCCCTGAGCCTCTGCCCGGGATGTCTCTGGCGGAGACGAAAGAGACTGCCGCGCTGCTGAGGTATCATATATCCAGGGAGAACTCGGGCGGGAGCATGTCGACGGAGAAGATGAAACGGATCCACAGGCTGGAGATCAGGAAGAGGCTCTGGATCATCAATGCGCTCGGGTGGACACTCGGAGACGCCCTCTATACCGGGTTTCATGATGGCAGGGTCTCGCTGGAGGAACTCCAGGGACTCTTTCGGGAGAGGTTCGAAGACGAGGGCACGGCTGTGCCGCTCTATCTCGAATGGGCCGGCAGACTAAGTCCATACCGCGGCTGAAACATCCCCGATTTCCGTTTTTTCCTTTGAATTTCCACCAGTTTAACGGCAGAATCACCGGGATGCACCGGCGCGCGGCGCCGAAATCAGACAGGAGAGCCCGAAATGGACGACGCGAGGGATATCATAGATCGGACCGTGCTGGTCAAACTGATCAGCTGTGAGGGGCTCGAGTTCACCGGGATAGACGGCGACGGCCCCTTCTTCTGCAAGGTCAAGGCTGTCGACGAGGCCGGTATCTGGGTAGAGAATACAAAGTTTACGACTGTCGAGCTGCGGGACTCTAAAGGGAAGTCCGTACCTGAAAAGAAACGGAAGCCGCAGCAGCACACGGTGAATATCCTTCTGCCGTGGCGGAACATACAGACGGTGATAAATTTCGAGGCCGAGGATATCGAGAAACTCGAGGCCGAAGGAGAGGCTCTGGAACAGACGGGAAGGATAGGGTTTATCAAGTAGGCTGCCGCAGGTGCGGTCCGCTGCCGACTTATGTACGACGCAAACAGGAACAGTCTGAGAAGAAAGATCAAGAGGAAGATTCAGCGGATGCCTCCCGGGCTCCTCGTAGCGCTGAGCTTCCTTCTGACCGCATCTATCGGAGCGGTCCTCCTGGCACTTCCAGTCGCCTCGAAGGGCGAGCCGCTGGGAGGCCTTGATGCGTTCTTTACCGCCATATCGGCTGTCTGCGTGACGGGGCTCGTCGTGATAGATATCGGGACGAAGCTCACTCTCTTCGGCAAGATGGTAGTGCTGACACTGATACAGGTCGGCGGGCTCGGCATCATGACATTCTCTGTATTTCTTTTCCTCTTCATAGGAAAGAGCCTCGGGACGAAGGAACGCTGGGTCATCAGCGAGTCATTCCTTCCGACACCGATCGTCGACATAAAGCAGCTGGTCAGGATGATATTTGTTTTCACTTTCACGGTGGAGGCAGCGGGAGCCGTATTGCTCTTCCTCGTCTGGCGCAGAGAGATGCCGCTCGAGCCGGCGGTCTTTTCCAGTATCTTTCACGCGGTCTCTTCGTTCTGTAATGCCGGATTCTCATTCTTTTCGACGAGTTTCATCCAGTACCAGGGGAATATCCTGCTCAATGTCACAGTGATGACACTCATCATACTCGGCGGCCTCGGATTTCCCGTGGTATACGAGTTCTACTGGAGGTTCAGGCGCCGCAAGGACCGGAGGCGGTACCATTTCTCGCTGCACACCAAGCTGGTCCTCTATACGACCGTTGTCCTGGTGATCGGAGGGGCGCTCCTGATATTCTTCCTGGAGAGAGGCTTCGAATGGGATACGCTGACTCTTAAGAACAAGGTGCTCGCATCTCTCTTCCAGTCCGTTTCGGCAAGGACCGCCGGATTCAATACGGTCGAGATCTCGGCGCTCGAGCCGGCCACCCTCTTTATATTGATCATGCTTATGTTCATCGGGGCGAGCCCCGGTTCTACGGGTGGGGGGATAAAGACTACGACCCTCGCCGTATTCGTCGCGATTATCAGGAGCAGGATAGCGGGGAGGCAGTCGATCGGGGTCTTCAGATTCGCGATACCTGAAGGTAAGGTAGGCAGGGCGCTTGCGGTCCTCGCTATGGCCGTATTGACCGTGTCGATCGGACTGATCCTTCTGCTTGTATTCCACATGGATATTGCCCATGACACGGCCAACTATTTTCTGTCGGCGTTCTTTGAGACCGTGTCGGCCTTTGCGACTGTCGGCCTCTCGATGGGAGCAACCGGTACGCTTAATCCGGGAGGCAAGATAGTAGTAATGATATTGATGTTCGTCGGAAGGGTCGGCCTGCTGACTATGGCTTATGTAGTCACGAGCCGTCTGCGTCCGATAACTTACAGATACGCGGATGGAAGAATCATGATAGGATGATGCCGCGCGTGGCGGAGTGAAAGGAAATCGAGATGGCAAAGAAATTTACCGTGCTGGGACTGGGGAGCTTCGGATTCAGCATCGCCCAGACTCTTTTCGAAGAGGGGAACGATGTGATCGCGCTGGATATTGATAATGACCTCGCCCAGAGAGTCAGGCCGTTCTGCTCACAGGCGATCATCGGGGATGCGACCCAGAAGGACATGCTGGCCACTCTCGGTCTCGATGAGATGGATGCCGTCGTGATTGGAATTGGCGGCAATACGAGCGCTGCTACTCTCGTCACCCTTCACGTAAAGGAACTCGGCGCTAAGAGGATCGTAGTCAAAGCCTCCAACGGTGATCACGGAAAGATACTCAGGAAGGTGGGCGCCACACAGGTTATCTTCCCCGAGATAGATATGGCGGTGAAGGTCGCGAGGAACCTCTCGACACCGGATGTGCTCGACTATTTCCCGATGACCGGCGACTATGTGATAGCCGAGATCGCTCCGGTAGAGGATTTTGTCGGAAAGTCACTCGCTGAGCTGAAGCTCAGGTCGAGGTACAACGTGAACGTCATCGGCATCAAGGAGTTTATCCCGGAGAACTTCATTGTTGTGCCGCCCGCGGATTTCAAGATCAAGGACAGCGATGTCCTGCTTGTTATCGGAACACGTCAAGACATTAAAAAGATAAAAGAGCTCAACAAGGATTGATCGTGAGGAGGTCGGGTACGGAGAAGAATTCATGAGTGTCCATGCAGAATGATCTGACTGAAGATGATGGAGGAGATATGAAAAGACTCATCGCTATTATGACCGTCCTGATTGTTGCCGCTGCCGCTGTCCCGGCCGACGCGGGATTCAGCCTGAAGTTGAAGGGCGGGTACACCTATATCAGCTACGGAGATTTCAACGACTGGGTCGATGAGACGAACAGCGAAATACCGAGCGGAGCCACGACAATCGATAACATCAACTGGCTCCCCGAGATCACGGCGGAATTCACCTACCAGTTCATGCCGTCATTGTCCGGCGGGATCGGCATCGGTTACCTGTCGGGAAAATCGGATTACAGCATAAGCCTCGGTGGAGACAGTTTCAGCTACGTCCACAATGTCAAGGTGATGCCGGTGCTCCTCAATGTCTACTGGGAGCCTCCGCTCGTGACGATCAATCCGTTCGTTTACGGAGGCGCGGGGTACTACAAGACGAATCTCGAGTTCGAATACTGGCTCACTTCCGGCGGTAACAGGCAGGGCTACACTTCCGAGATGGACCAGTGGGGCTTCGGGCTTCAGGCAGGCGGCGGAGTCAGGATCGCGCTGATGCCTACGATGAGCTTCGATATCGGCGTGCAGGGCCGCTGGGCCGACATCAGCGGATTCGAAGGGACGGCCACGAACCAGGACAGTGAAACGGTGGACGTATACCTTGCGAAGTACGAAGGATATTTCGGGCCCCAGGACAAGGACTCCAGCGAGCCCGAGGGCAGCGTCAACCTGAGCGGATACACGATCTTCATAGGACTGACCTTCGGGTTCTGATCCGGACATTTATAACGAGCCGGGGGAGGGTGATCATCTCTCCTCCCGGCCGCGGAAAAGGTGGGGATAATGCTGTCATCTATCAAGAAGTTCCCCAGTACATTCTGGTCGGCCAACGTTATCGAGCTATTCGAGAGGCTGGCCTATTACGGGATGAACATCATCCTCGTCCTCTACCTGACGAGGAGGGTAGGGTACAGCGTTGAAGCCTCGGCGATGATAACGGGATTCTTCATCTCCACGCTCTATCTCCTGCCGATACCGACCGGCGCTATCTCGGACAAGATCGGTTTCAGGAACGGGCTCTTCATAGCCTTTTCCGTCCTGGCCCTCGGATACGGGCTCCTGGGATTCTTTCCATCGAAATCGATGGTCCTCTTCTCGCTGGTCCTGATCGCGATCGGAGGCTCTTTTGTCAAACCGGTGATATCAGGCACGGTTAAGAAGGCCTCCCCGCCCGATCTTTCCAAGCTGGGATTCTCGATATTTTACATGATCGTCAACATCGGTGGATTCACCGGAAAGATCTTCGCCAAGCTGCTCAGGCAGAACCTCGGCGAGTGGCTCTCAAAATCAAATTATGAGGGGCTGAAGAACTGGGTCTACGCCAACGTCCCGCCCTTCGAGATGACTGAGGGGCTCGCTTCGAGGGCCGCTGAACAGAAGCCTCCGATGACTCCCGAGGCATTCATCGATATGCTGAAGTGGCAGGGATTCGGGATGCAGGCGATATGCGTCTTTTCGATGCTGATGGCGCTTGTCGCACTCGTACTCGTAGCTCTGACGTTCAAGGAGCCTGACAGAATCGGTGAACCTGTCCGCTCGATGGGAAAGACTTTCTCCGATATGTTCAGGCTCTTCGGCGACGTCAAGTTCGTTACCTTTATTCTGATATTTGCCGGATTCGACCTGATGTTCTGGCAGCTCTATATTTCGATACCAAAGTATATAGTGACACACATCTCGGAAACGGCTCCGATGGAGCTGATCGTCGCGATCAATCCCCTGATGATAATCCTTTTCCAGCTCCCCGTCGCCAAGGTCGTCCTGAAGATGAAATCGACGACTACGATGGCCCTCGGGATGGGGATCTCGGCGATGGCTATGGTCATGATGGGGCTCATCCCGACACTCTTGGGAGCGTGCCTTTCGATAATGCTCTTCGCTCTCGGAGAGATGACCTTCGCGCCTCGTTTCCTCGATTACGTCTCGTCCCTGGCGCCCAAGGGGAAGGTCGGGCTTTACCTCGGGTTTGCCTACGTCAGGGCATTTCTTGCTAACATGATCGGCGGCCCGCTCGGCGGATTCCTGCTGGCGAGGTATGTCCCCGAGGAGGGGGCGAGGGCGCCGTGGAAGATGTTCTTCGTCTATGCCGCCATCGGCGGAGTGGCCCTGATCGCACTGTTCATCTATAACAGGCATTACGGCGACCAGGAGAAGGACGGGGTGCTGTCCGCGGAATGATACTCTCTGCGCCCGACATACTAGTACTTTCGATCTATCTCGTAATAGTGTTCGGTATCGGTGTCGCCCTGTCGAAGCGGGCGTCGCGCAGTACGGAGGAGTTCTTCGTCTCGGGCCGTTCCCTGCCCTGGTGGATAGTGGGCACATCGATGGTTGCCACGACCTTCGCCGCCGACACACCGCTTGTAGTCTCCGGCCTCATCGCTCAGGGCGGTATCTTCAGTAACTGGATGTGGTGGAACTGGGCCTTCGGCGCCATTCTGACCGTATTCCTCTTTGCGCCCCTGTGGAACAGGGCGAGGATCACAACCGACGCCGAGCTGATCGAGCTGCGGTATGACGGGAAACCGGCCCGGGGGCTCAGGTTCTACCGCGCCGCCTGGTTCGGGATATTCCAGAACGTACTGGTGATCGCATGGGTGATGCGTGCGATGACAAAGATAATCATCGTCGTGATGGGATGGGAGGACGGGGCGACAGTGCTCGGCATCGATGCCGGTGTATTCACCGTGCTTTCGCTCTTCTTCATCGTCGTTACATATACGGTCCTCTCCGGCCTCTGGGGCGTGGTGATAACCGACGTCCTCCAGTTCGTGCTGGCGATGGGAGGCTCGATCTATCTCGCGATAGCTACATGGTCGCGGTTGGGAGGACTCGACGGGGTCCTCGCGAAACTGCCCGAAGCGGGATTCGACGCCCGCGAGGTGCTGAGGATGATCCCCGCGCCGGACAGGCTGCTCGCCGCCAACCCGTTCACCGAGTTCCTGCTCCTCATCATCGTCGTCTGGTGGGCCTCCTACCAGGTCGATGGCGGCGGATATATATCACAGAGGCTCTTCGCAGCGAAGGACGAACGGCAGTCGGTATTCGCCTATCTCTGGTTCTGTGTGGCGCACATATGCCTGCGCCCCTGGCCGTGGATCATGGTCGGCCTGGGAGGGATGGTCATCTTCGGACAGGTCAGTGATCCCGAGACATACTATCCGATGATGATGAAGGAGATCCTGCCGCCGGGACTTTTCGGCCTGGTGCTGGCATCCTTCTTTGCCGCATTCATGTCGACGATCGACACGCAGCTCAACTGGGGCTCGTCCCTCGTGGTCAACGACCTCCTGCGCAGGTTTCTCTGGAAGGGGAAGAGCGACCGCAGCTATATCATGGCGGCGCGACTCTCGGTCCTCGGGCTTGCCGTGCTCGGCGCCCTTGCTTCATTCGCGCTCAGCGACATATCGTTCGCGTGGAAGCTGATAATATCGATAACGGCCGGGATCGGATCGGTCTATATCGCGCGCTGGTACTGGTGGCGGGTCAACGCATGGTCGGAGATATCAGCGATGGTGACAGCAGGGATCTGTACCCTCGTATTCGCGATCATGGCTTCGACCGACAGGTTCGCCGATTCGCCGATCACCGATTTCCCTTACTCTACGGTCGTCACATTTTTCATAGTAGTGCCTGTCTGGATAACGGTGACGCTGCTCACGAGGCCGGTCTCCGAGGAGCACCTCGCCAAGTTCTACAGGCGGGTCAGGCCGGGCGGCAGGGGATGGGAGAGGATAAGGATAGCTGCAGGAGTGGAAGCGCGGCCCGGAACGGCCCGGCGGACCGCTGTAAAGATAGTATCCGGGGCGGTACTGGTATTCTCTATGCTTTTCGGGTCGGGGAGCCTTATACTCGGCGCTCCAGGGCGTGGACTGGCGCTTCTCGGGCTGGCCGCGGTGGCCGGGATCATTCTTTTTGTGCTGATGCGCGGAGATTTGAAACATTCTGACGATATACGTGTATTAGAAGAATAAATCCGGCCGGGCCCGGCCGGAACAGTTATAAATCGGGCCAACCCACTTACCTGAAGGAGGGCAGATGCGATCTGCTAAATCGAGAGCGGCGGCCCTTGTCGTCGTTGCGGCCTTTATTGCCGCTGCGGCGCTGCCGGCATCCGCTGAAGAGGCGAGGCTGCTTCGTTATCCCCATATCATGGGTGACAAGGTGGCCTTTGTTTATGCAGGAGATATCTGGACAGTTTCCGCCGGTGGCGGAAACGCGAACCGTGTTACTTCCATGCCCGAGGGGCTCGAGGTCTTTCCGAAGATCTCCCCCGACGGGAAATGGATCGCATTCTCGGGTGAGTATGCCGGGACCCGCCAGGTCTACGTCGTACCGTTCGACGGCGGGGTCCCCAAGAGGCTGACCTATTATCCCGACGTCGGCCCGATGCCTCCTCGAGGCGGCTACGACTACATGGTCCTCGACTGGACGCCGGACGGGAAATATATACTCGTCCGCGCGAACAGGACGCCATTCGGCCGTAGGGTCGGAAAGTACATCCTCATCGATCCGGCCAATCCCGGGGTCGAGAAGGAACTCCAGATCCCCGAGGGCGGCCCCGCTTCGCTGTCGCCCGACGGAAAGAAACTCGCTTACAACATCAAGTCGCGCGAGTTCAGGACCTGGAAGCGATACACGGCCGGAAGGGCCCAGGATGTATTCCTCTACGACCTCGATAAAGACACGGTCGAGAAGATCACCGACTGGGAAGGCACCGACAACTTTCCGCTCTGGGTCGGCGACGACGTATATTTCGCCTCCGATCGAGACAAGAACTGGAAGCTGAACCTCTGGAAATACAATATCGGCACGAAGCAGACAGAGCAGGTGACCAACTTCACCGAGTTCGACGTGCTTTACCCGAGCCGCGGCGGCGACAGGATAATCTTTGAGAACGGCGGCTACCTCCACTGGCACAATACCGCCAATGGGCAGACTGCCAAGATCGAAGTCACGCTCAACAGTGACAAGCCGTTCACCCGTACCGTATACAGCGGTGTCGGCGGGAGCGTAGAGAGTTATACGGTCTCCCCCTCGGGCAAACGCGCCGCCTTCGGCGCGCGCGGCGACATATTCACCGTGCCGGCCGAGCACGGCATCCCGAGAAATATCACGATGAGCCCGACCTTCCGCGAGCGCGATGTCGAATGGTCGCCCGACGGCAAGTGGATCGCCTCTCTCTCCGAGGAGAGCGGCGAGTACGAGCTGTGGATCTATCCGCAGGATGGAAATGGCGAGGCGAAGCAGCTCACGAAGGGCGCCGACTCCTGGATGATGGGACCGAAATGGTCACCGGACAGCAAGAAGATCGCGATCACCGACAAGAAGAACATCCTCTGGATAGTCGATGTCGAGAGCGGAAAGAAAAAGAAGGCCGACCGGAGTGAGATGCGCGGCATCGGCGGATATTCGTGGGCTCCCGAGAGCGACTGGGTCTGTTACACAAAGGTCGACGACAACTGGATGAGTTCGGTATGGGTCTACTCGATCAAATCGGGCAAGAGCATGCAGCTCACCGGAGGATTTACCAACGACCGCAATCCTGTCTTCTCGAAGGACGGGAAGTATATCTACTTCGTTTCGAGCAGGGACTTCCAGTACATGGAGCGCGAATGGCAGGACAGGCTCTACATGGGCACCCTGGCTGCCGACACGCCGAATCCTCTCTCGCCTCTAAGCGATGAGGAGAAGCCGGCTGAGGACAAGAAGGACGAAGGCGACAAGAAAGACAAGAAGGACAAGAAGGACGACGACGAAAAGGGCGAGGAAGAGAAGATGGGCATCGCCAAGATCGACGCCGAGGGTTTCGACGCCAGGGTGATGGCTCTGCCCGAGGAACCGAAGACCTATTATGCCCTTACCGCCATCGAAGGCGGACTCGCCTATATCGTCCGTGAGGAGACAGGCGACACCGAACTGAAGAAATTCGATCTCGAGTCGCGCGAGTTGAAGTCGATCATGAAGAACCTCCGCGGCTACCAGCTCACCCCCGACGGGAAGAAGTTCCTCTTCTCCCCGAGGAGTGGCGGCGGCTACGGTATCGCGAGCTTCGCGCCGGGCCAGAAGAACAGCGACGGCAAGCTCGACCTCTCCGGCATGAAGATGAGGATCGACCCCAGGGTCGAGTGGAAACAGGTCTACCACGACGCGTGGCGGATCATGCGCGACTGGTTCTACGATCCGGGTATGCACGGAGTCGACTGGAAGGCGATGCATGACCGTTACGCGGTCCTGCTGCCTTACGTGGCGCACCGCACCGACCTCGACTACATCCTCGGCGAGCTGATAGGAGAGCTCAACTCCGGACACTGCTATGTTATGCCCGGCAGGTTCCCGATGGTCGACCGCATAAACGTCGGCCTGCTCGGATGCCGCTTCGAGGCTGACAAGGGCAAGTGGAAGATCGCCAAGATCTACGGCGGAGCCAACTGGCACGACAATGAGCGCTCGCCTCTCACGGAGCCCGGCCTCAATGTAAAGGAAGGCTCTTACCTTCTCGCGATCGACGGCCACGAACTGACTGCCGACGAGAGCCCGTACATCTATCTCGAGAACACGGTCGGCATTCCCGTCATGCTGAAGATAGGCGACAAGCCCGACATCAAGTCGGCGAGAGAGATCAGCGTCAGGCCGATCGACTCAGAGCTCAACCTCTTCTACATGGACTGGGTCGAAGAGAACCGTCGCTACGTCGACAAGCTCTCCGGCGGAAAGATCGGCTACATGCACATTCCGAACACCTGGTACCACGGGTACAGGTCGTTCTTCGCCAACTTCCAGCCGCTGATGGACAAGGAAGCGCTGATCATCGACGAGAGGTACAACGGGGGCGGACACTCCCCGTACGAGATGGTCGAGATCATGAGCAGGCGCCCGTTCAGCTACTGGGCATCACGTAACAATCGCGTCAACGCGACGCCGTTTATCCAGAACGACGGTCCTAAGGCCATGCTCATCAATGGACTGGCGTCTTCTGGCGGCGACGCGTTCCCGTTCTACTTCAAGGAAGCGGGGCTCGGTCCCCTGATCGGTGAGAAGACCTGGGGCGGACTGATCGGATACGGTTTCTCGCCCAGCTTCGTAGACGGCGGCCACTTCGCGGTTCCCGGATTCGCGTTCATCAACAAGGAAGGCGAGTGGGACGTCGAGGCGTACGGAGTCGATCCCGACATCTACTGCTGGGATGATCCTACCCTGATCCAGGCCGGCAAGGAGCCGATGATCGAGAAGGCCGTGGAATACCTTCTCGAAGAGATGAAGAAGAATCCGAAGACGAAAGTCAAGACCCCCGCGTATCCGGACAGGAGCAAGGGCTCCGGCAGGTCTCATGACAGTACACAGTAGGCCGCATGAGATTTCCCGGGTCTTCTGAAGACCTCACGGGCCGGTTCCCTTCGGGGAGCCGGCCCTTTTATTATTCAGCACAATTTTTCAGCCTGATATGTTAATGTCCTTCGGAGGAAATCTACAGTGATGGTCAGGTCGCCAGATAACGGGGGTAAGGATATGAGAAGATTCTTAACGGTTCTGCTGGCAGCGGCAGTCTTCGCGGCGATTTTCGCCGGTCCTGCGTCTGCAGACAAGAAGGACAGGGTAAGGTACGACAAGTACAAGCGCGACGCGGTCCTGAAAGGGATAATCGAGGAGATGGACAGCCTCAAGGCTGTCGCCGACAGTATAACCGACGAGATAAACGAGAAGTGCAAGGCGAAAGAGGCAGAGAAGAAAAAGAAACGGGAGATCATCCGCTTCGATTTCTCTTCGATCGCAAAGCCCGAGTCCCCGGAGAGTTTCAATGCTCCTTTTCACACTCCACCGATCCCGCAGCACCTGACAGGAATGTGCTGGTGCTTCGCCGCCACCTCGTTCCTCGAGTCGGAGGTGGCGAGACTCCACGACCGTCAGGTCAAGGTCTCCGAACTGCACACGATCTACTGGGAGTATGTAGAGAAGGCGCGGGGCTATGTCCGCAAGCGCGGCAACCAGCCTTTCGCCCAGGGCGGCGAGGGGGACGGTGTTCTCATTATATGGGAGAAGTACGGCGCCGTTCCGGCCGAGGCCTATACCGGGCTGCTGAACGGATCGACGATGCACAACCATTCCCCGATGATGAAGGAGATGAAGTCCTTTCTCGAGCTGTGCAAAAAGAAGGGGTACTGGGACGAGGAGGCGATCATCGGCCATATCAGGCTGATCCTCGACGAATACATCGGAGCCCCGCCCGCGACAGTCACATATGAAGGCTCATCGATGACCCCGAAAGAGTTTCTCAAGAACGTCCTCGAGGTCAATACGTCGGACTACGTCATGATGATGTCGACTCTCTCGGTCCCGTTCAATACGATGGACAAGTTCAATGTCCCTGACAACTGGCGCCCGACCTACAGTTATTACAACCTCCCGCTGGATGCATGGTACGGCTATATAAAGAAGGCGACGGAGAAGGGATACACCGTCTGCATCGGGGGCGACGTTTCCGAACCGGGCTACTTCGGTGAGGAAGACGCAGCGGTGGTACCCAGTTTCGACGTGTCGCGCGACTACATAAACCAGGATTCACGGGAACTGAGGTTCTACAACAAGACCACGCAGGACGACCACCTTATCCATGTGCTGGCATATAAGAAGGTAAAGGGGAGGGACTGGTTCCTGATAAAGGACTCCTCACGGGCCTCAAGGCGCGGGAAGTTCCACGGCTACCTCTTTTACAGGTCCGACTACATCAAGCTCAAGATGCTGATGTACATGGTCCACAAGGATGTCGTAGCGGACATATGGGACGATATTGAGAAGGCGAAAGAAAGCCTGCGTTAATATTCCGACAGCCGGTCTTGATGGTTGACCGGGCAAGCGGTTGATTTTATATTAAAAACGAGATGAGGGCTCGCCTCGGCGCCGGATACTATCCGGTCCGGGCCAGCAATCCAGGATCAGCTACCCGGCAATTACCCCACCGGGGGGAGCGTTAAGTGGTTAGGAAAAGACACCTTCAGATAGCGGCCGCAATGGTTATGGGGCTCGTCGCCCTTGCCGCCGGTTGCTCCGACAGCGTTTATACGGGAATCAAGGAATCGAACAAAGCTCCCGAGGTCTGGCTCTCCAGCGGGCCCGTCGAAGGGGACACGACCAGCTACCAGGTACATTTCTACTGGGGCGGATGGGACCCGGACGGGGAGATAGACCATTTTGAGTTTGTCGTTTGCGACGGCGACCCGATCGGATTTAACCCCGCCGACACGACCGGGCTCGATAAATGGTTCACTACAGCCTCCTATGACAGTGTGATCAAGGTCACTGCTGATGAGAACCCGAGGGATTGGGAACCGAACGAGTTTTATACCAAGTACGACAAGACGCACACATTCTTCATCCGGGGTGTCGACGAGGAGGGAAAGCGTTCCGAGGTCGTAACAAGATCGTTCACGGCGTGGACACTTGCTCCGTACGCACAGATCACTCATCCCGAAGGTACGGTCAGGACGTACAGTAACGTGATCACCTTCCGATGGGAGGGAAGGGACCCGATCGACAGCCCGACGAATTACCAGGCGCCCGACTCAGTCAGGATCCTCTGGTCGCAGGTCGTCAATCACGAAGGGATATACGATCCGACCTTTAATATAATCCTCGATCTCAACCTCAATCCGGAGTGGTACGAACCGCTCTGGGGCCCGTGGATATGGTACAGAGCCGAGGGTGATTCGGGGACATCCACTATTCTGGGCGACGATGAGATCCTCGAACTTAACCTTTCGCATATATTTGCTGTACAGGCCAAGGATGAGGCCGGGGCCGTAACGGCAGTGTTCAAAAAGAACCAGAATGTCAGGCAGTTCCTCGTGTCTCCGAAACAGGGACCTCTGCTTACGATTACCGAGCCGTACCTCGGGGGATTCAAGTTCCTCGGGCCGAATCTAAATCCCGTACAGGTAGAACTGCCGCCGGGTATCGAGCTTAATTTCTGCTGGTCAGCCGACGCGAGCAGTTACGGTGGAGAGATAAAGAGCTACAGGTATGGATGGGATATCCAGCAGCTCGACGATCCTACGCAGTGGGCCGTCGATCCGAGTCCGTTCATAAGGTGCGCACAGTCGAGGACGTGGTATAGTGGCGTGCATACGCTCTATGTCGAAGCCGTCGACACCGGCAACAAGATCACGCTTGGAAGGATCCAGGTCGAGATCATTCCATTCTCGATGGAGAGGACCCTCCTTTGGGTAGATGACTGGGCGCTCGGTGACTCGCCACTGTCTAATATGATGCTTCCGGACGAGGAGACACATGACAACTTCTGGATCGATATCTGTTCGAAGGATCCAGCGTTCATACCTTCAAGGGATGTATTCGACTGCCGTTCACACAACAACATTCCGCCCGAGATGGATGTGATCGGCAAGTATCAGAACATCATATGGACATCCGGTAACTCTCAGGATGGTGCGCTGCGGAAAGTGATCAGGTTCACTCCAGAATCGATGATCGGAGAGAGTACAACGGTACTGATCAATTACCTCTCTCTCTTCATGCTAAGAGGGGGACATGTCTGGACGAGCGGCAGAGCGGATCTTTCCGCGGGAGGATTGTCTGTTACATTCTCGATTGCTCCGGAGTTCCCCGCTTCCCTGAAGTACGACATGACTCCGGCCCAGATAGACACGAGTGGCGTGAACAGTATGGCGTACAGGGACTACTGCCTGTCGGTGATCGACAAGATCATCGGGACATTCCAGACCGGTGGAGAGATGCCGGTTCGCAGGCTGGACCAGGATGCGCTTCGGACCTGTGTTATAGACCCTGATGACACGATTACCGCGGACTATCCCGGACTGCCCCCGGAACTTCCCCTGAGCGAGGACGTCACTCAGCCGGGTATGTTCTTCGACACGATGGTCAGGGGATTCTATTACGTCGAAGCTTACGATCCGGCATATTGGATCGCAGTGAGGCAGATAAATCAGCAGAGATGCTTCCATCCGATGTACAGGATGAGGACCCGTAACACAAGATCGCCTCTTGATCATGCGACTGTAGCGGTATGGCTGGACAAGTATTCAACTGTCGAGCCGGAGAGCGCCGGACATCCGGGGATCGCGGCACGGGGTGTCCATTTCGGATTCCCTCTCTGGTTCTTCCGCCATACAGCGGTCGATTCTATCGCCAATGTCGTTTTTGAGGAGTGGGGTCTGGCCGGAGAATAGGGGATGGATTTCCGGACTGATCAACAGACAGAAATTCAAGATAAAGCAACCGACGACCGGGGGTTTCGCCCTCGGTCTTTATTTTTTGTTCTTCCGCTGCTGCTTATCCTCGCCGTTACCGGTGCCTCAGAAGGCGCGAGAATCACGGTCATCGTTACCGACCCTGGAGGGGAGGCACGGCTGCCGGCAAGGTGCTGCGTGATCGACAGCCTAGGCCAGAGCCTGTACCCCTACATTTATACATCCCTCTACCATACATTTGGTGACGGGTACTTCTACAGCGACGGGGAATTCGTTCTGATGGTGCCGGAAGGGCCGACAGTAGTGAGGATAGCGAAAGGCCCGGAGTACAGGCCGTTTATCGATACGCTGACGGTCCATGCCGACACGATTGTGACAGTCGTCATGGAAAGGCTTGCGGACATGAGGCATGCGGGCTGGTTCAGCGGCGATACGCACGTCCATATCGACCACGGGGGAGGCCTGTTTACACTTGATCCGTCAGACGCGCATTTTATGGGCATGGCGGAGGATCTTCAATTCGTCAACTGTCTCGATAATGAATTCCATTTTACCGGTTCACCCGATCCGGTCAGTACGGAAGACTGCGTTGTCTACATGTCAGAGGAATTGCGGAGTTTCGTATACGGGCACTGCACGCTGCCCGGCCTGAAGTCCATCATATTGCCGTACAGCACTGGCTGGGGAACCCTGCTCATGGATGTCGCCGACTCGGTGCACGCGCAGGACGGCCCCCTGATGATATACGCGCATCCGGCGTGTTCGGAAGACTTCAGTCATATCGAGGACTGGCCCGGGTCGGGGCTCTGCAGGGAACTCCCGCTTGATTTGATCAAGGGAAAGGTCGATGCGCTCGATGTGATGAGTTATTCGAACATCGATGACGGGATAGCGCTGGACCTCTGGTACAAGCTGCTTGACTGCGGATTCAGAATACCTCCCACGGCAGGCACCGACGCCGCGGTAAACCGGCTGGAAGATGCGCCTGTAGGAGGGTTCCGTGTCTACGTCAAACATGAAGGCGGGACCCCGGATATCTACCAGTGGCTGGACGGCATCAGGGAGGGAAGGACATTTGTGACGAACGGGCCGCTGTTTACTGAATTCAACATGTATGGAACCGCGGGGATGGGCGACAGTCTCGGTATCTCCGGTGAAGCATTCAGCGTCACAATCGATGTTACCGTGGAATGTGCCTTTCCGATCGAGAGGGTCGATGTGATCATGAACGGCCATTCGGTCGATGCCCTGTATACGAGGGGAAGCAATCTGCACCGGATCTCGGAGAGAAGCAGGTTCTACATATACGAAAGCTGCTGGGTCGCATTGGTGGCAAGGGGCCCGGCGGGGGAATGGGCAACGATCGGGGACCAGCTATTCGCTCACACCAGTCCTGTATATTTCAGTATGAACGATGAGCCTCTGCGCGCAAACGGAGCGGCGGCATATTTTGTCGAATGGACAGACTCGCTTATCGATCTCGCATACAGGAAAGGGGAATGGCATTCTTCGGAAGACTCGATACGTCTCTTCTCGGAACTGACTGCCGCGCGGGAATGGTATCTCGACAGGGTCGATCCCGTAACCAGTGCAGAGGGTGAATTTTCCTCGGTCCCGGCACATCCTTCTGTCATCACGATCCATCCCAATCCTTTCTCCGGCAGTACGGAGATACGGTTCGAGGAAGCTCTGTCAGATCTCGACGATAGTGAGACGAAGATGTCGCCGGCGGCCGGTGAGGTTGTGGCGGTCAGGATATTCGACGTCAGGGGCAGGCTCGTGAGGAGGCTGAGAACGGGATCGGCTTCCCTTGCGGGCAGTGCGGGACAGGGGTCGGCTGTCTGGGACGGGAAGACAGATACAGGCCGGGAAGCGGCCAGCGGGATCTACTTCTGCCGTGTGAGGAGAGGGTCGGTCGAGACCTCGGCCAAGATGCTGCTGGTCAGATGACGGCAGCTTGATATGAAAGAAAAAAACGGTCCTGGCTTTCACCGGGACCGTTTTCTATTTGGTAGCGGGGACAGGATTTGAACCTGTGACCTTTGGGTTATGAGCCCAACGAGCTACCGGACTGCTCCACCCCGCATCATTTCCTGCTGAATATTATGGTGTTGCGTCCCTGTTGTCAAGCACGGTCGGTACCCTGCGTCCGTTTTTATCGTAGGGGGGGAGGGTGATGATCCGGTATACCCTCTCGCCGGGTTTCATATATCCATACTTTTCCCTGGCGACTTTCTCTATCGAGAAGGGATCGGTCTCCAGTCCGTCGATGCCGGTATTGAGATAAGAGATGTTGCTCTGCAGGCCGCTGATATCACTTTCTATCACATCGAGCGCCTTCTGTGCGTTCCACAGGTTCCACAATCCCACATCCCCGGCGATGAAGATAGCGGCGACCAGGACTATGAGGCAGATCACCAGTATGCGCGCGACACCCGGACTGACGTCGATCGACGACCGGTGGATCCTGAGATACTTATCACCCTGTCCCCATAGACTCTTCATATCATCCTTACTATTTACTTCCGCGCCGCTTCAAGCGCCGCACGCCCGGGCCATACGGCGATCTCTCCGAGCTCTTCCTCGATCCGCATGAGCTCGTTGTATTTCGCGACCCTGTCGGTGCGTGAGAGTGATCCGGTCTTGATCTGTCCGGAATTGGTCGCGACCGCCACGTGTGCTATCGTGACATCTTCACTCTCACCGGACCTGTGCGAGATCACCGAAGTGTATCCGGCCCTCTTGGCCATCTCGATCGCGTCCAGTGTCTCGGTGAGGGTACCTATCTGATTGAGTTTTATCAATATCGAATTCGCTATGCCTTCGCCGATCCCCCGCGCGAGGCGCTCGGTGTTCGTCACGAAGAGGTCGTCTCCCACGATCTGGATACGGCTGCCGAGTCTGTCGGTCATCAGTTTCCACCCGTCCCAGTCGTCCTCGCCCAGTCCGTCCTCGATCGAGAGGATCGGAAAATCGTCCACGAGCTTCTCGTAGAAATCGACCATTCCGGCTGAATCGAGTGTCTTGCCCTCCGCTTCGAGCTTGTAATCCTTGCCCGACATGAACTCGCTCGCGGCAGGGTCGAGGGCGAATGCGATATCCTCGCCCGGTATGTAGCCCGCTTTCTCGATTGCGGTGACCATCACTTCGAGCGCTTCCCTGTTTGATTTCAGGTCGGGAGCGAACCCACCCTCGTCACCGACGGATGTGGCGTATCCCTTGCCGGCGAGTATCTTCTTGAGCGAGTGGAAGACCTCGGCTCCGTAGCGCACCGCCTCGGACAGGCTTGGCGCTCCAACGGGTACTATCATGAATTCCTGGATATCTACATTATTGTCGGCATGCTTGCCGCCATTAAGCACGTTCATCATCGGGACGGGAAGGACACGCGCCCCGACCCCTCCGATGTGCTGATAGAGGGGGATCCCGAGGGCCTCGGCCGCTGCCTTGGCAATGGCGAGCGAAACGCCGAGGATGGCGTTCGCACCGAGCCTGCCCTTGTTCGGCGTTCCATCGATCTCGCGCAGTATCCTGTCGATATAGACCTGGTCGAGAGCGTCGAGCTCCATGATTTCGGGCGCTATGATCTCATTGACATTCTCAACGGCAGTGAGCACTCCCTTGCCATTATACCTCGCTGTGTCCCCGTCGCGTAGTTCGACGGCTTCGTGTTCACCTGTCGAGGCACCGGACGGGACGATGACCCTTCCGAACGCTCCACTTTCAAGCAGAGCCTCGACTTCGACGGTTGGATTGCCGCGGGAATCCAGGATTTCCCTGGCGAATATGAATTCTATGCCGGTCATCTGATTCCCCTCCCAGGGATAAGTGACGTAATGACAACAGCTAAGGCAAACGCCCGGACTAGCCGGATTCTATTCCCGCCAGCAGGAGAGTGTCAAGAAAAATTCTCCCGGTAAAGTCGGGCGCTGGACCCGGAACCTTTTCAAATGAGACAGTTTACCAGAATTGACTTTTCCAGCTGCTCGAATTGCTGTTATTCTTCGCGCGACTCGGACGCCGGCCTGGTTTGAGAAGACAAGAATAATTCTCAAAATGATTTAAATCAGGGTGAAACATTTTTTTACCCGTTTTCGTAAGCAGGGTGTAGACAGTGAGTCGGGAAGACGCACAACTGGTCAAGAGATGTCTGAGAGGAGATGAGAAGGCTTTTGAAGAACTTCTCGCGAAATACAGAAGACCGGTCTACAGCATCTGCATGCGGATGGTCAGGAACGAGACGGATGCCGAGGACCTTGCACAGGAAGCCTTTGTCCGTACGTTCAATGTGCTCGACAGGTACAATCCTTCGTACCCTTTTTCGAGCTGGCTTTACAGGATCACTTCGAACCTGTGCATCGATTTTATCCGCAAGCGCAGAAAAGGTATCGTCTCTCTGGATGAGCCTGTATCCGGCGAAGAGGGCGACATGCCCCGTCAGATCGCTTCCGATACCGGCGACCCGGAGAGAGAGCTTCAGACAAGGGAGATGATGGCAGTGCTGGAAGAAGCTGTAAGCAACCTGCCGGAACATTACAGGATCATCGTGATCCTCCGGCACCAGGAGCAGCTTTCCTATGAGGAGATCTCGGATAATCTCGGGATACCTCTCGGCACGGTCAAGGCACGTATACACAGAGCAAGGAACCTTATTAAGGGATTTTTCAAGGATAGAGGGATGCTGGACGAGACCGGCACCTCGGGAGTTGATCTGCCATGAAGCGTACTACTACCGGAAAAGCGGCAATAACCACGAGTGCGGCAGTGATAACCGCGATGCTCTTCGCGGCTGCCGTGGTCGAAGGCGCCAACTACAAACATGAAGAGGCCATCTCCAAATCGATCGTGGTGGAGGACGCCACGCGGCTCGTCATCGAGAGCCTCAGCGGTGATATCATCGTCACCGGCGAAGAGGGCAGGGAGACGATCGAGCTCAAGATCGTGAAGATCGTCAGGGCCGACGATGAGGAGGCGGCAAGAAAGATAGCTGAGAGCATGGGCGTCGTGGTCACCAGGCCCGATGACATGATCAAGATAGAAACAAGATATCCGAAGAAGGGTAAGGTCAAGAAGAGCATATTCTCCTTCTTCGTCGAGCGGGGCCAGTCGATGAGCATCTCGTTGACGCTCACCGTACCCGCCGGCATGGAAGTCATAGTGGCGTCCGCAAGCGGCGATGTCGAGGTCGCGCGCATTATATCCGATGTGAGCGCATCCTCCGCCAGCGGTGATCTGATCCTCCGTGATATCGGCGGCGATCTGGAAGCCCAGGTCGCGAGCGGCGATATCACGGTAGAGGACGTGGCGGGTTCCGTATCTCTGGGCAGCGCCGCGGGAAATATCGTCGTGAGGAACGTAGGCGGCGACGCCGAGATCAGTGTCGCTACCGGTGATGTGGAGATCACTTCCATAGTAGGGACTCTCGAACTGAATTCCTACACCGGTGATTCTGTCGTCGACGGAGTAGGCGCCGTCACTTATGAAGGAATAAACGGATCGGCGAGATTCATAGATGTGCGCGGCGCTGTCGAAGCGTCCGCGGCGAGCGGCGACCTCAATTTCCGCGTCTCGCCTGTGACCCTTGTCGACTATCATATAACCGCATCGAGCGGAAACATCATACTGCGTTTCCTCGAGGTGATGGAAGGTGGATTCGTGCTGAAGGCCGCGACGACCTCCGGTGAGATCAACGCGCGTCTGCCGATCACCGTGACCAAAGTGGACAGAAACAGGATCGCCGGTATTGTCAGGGACGGCCATGCGAAGGTCTTCCTCGAAACGGCCAGCGGTAATATCACGATAGAAGAGCCAGAGGAGTAGGAAGATGAACTGCCGGCATTTCGAGATGCTGATCCAGAAATACTACGACGGTGAACTCGATGCCGTTGAAATGGCGGAGTATGAGAATCATCTCGGGTCCTGCCCTTCGTGCATGGAACTCGATGCGCAGTTCGCTGCGGTATTCGGGGCTCTCGACGAGATTCCTCTCGCCGAACCCTCTCCCGGATTCGACACGAACGTGATGGCCATGGTCGACGTGGCCCGGTACAGGAAGAGCGCGCTCAGCCGCGCCGGCGTCGCGATAAGAGGCGGATGGGACAGGTTACCGTTCCCTGCCAGGGTCGCCGGCGGGATCGCTGCGGTGTTCGGCCTCTTCATAGCTGTGTATACACCGATGATAGGTATGATCGCTGCGGCGACCGGAAAGGCCGCCACTTTCGTCGGTTCAGGACTCTATATAATGAGGCGGGTCATCGAGGATCCGTCTGTAATAGGGAATTATCTCGCGACATCTACAAATTACAGGCTAGCAGGCAAGATCCTGCTCGAGACCTTCGAGAAACAGGTGTCCGGCATCCAGCTGTCCCATATTGTGATTGCTGGGCTGTCGGCGGCAGTGCTGGTCGTTCTGGTAGTAAGGGCGACGCGTACGGCCTGGAGCAAGGGAGAGACTCATGTCAGCATTATTTAGCGCAGTACTGGCGAAGGCAGTTGTTTTTATCTGCTCCTTTCTCCTGGTCTCGTCCGGCCTGACCGGCACCAGGACCAGCAACAAGACCTGCGGCTCCCACAGCCCCTTCAAGGTAGTGGCAGTGGCGCAGGAAGAGAAAGAGGCCGATTCCGCCGATACGACGAAGACGGAGAAGGCCGCAAAGCCGGATACCAGCGCAAAGCCCGCCGCACCGACCGCGACCAGGGTCTCGAAATCCAAGAAAGCCAAGAAGGAATCGGTGAAGATATCGATCTCCGATGAAGGCATAAAGGTCATGCCAAAGGACGGGGAAGAAAAAATTATTTTCGAGCTCGAAGCACAGGAGCTCGGCCAGACCCTCGAAGATCTCGAGTATGACCTCGAATTTCTGCAGGACCTGCCCGAATCTATCGCGGCCAGGCTCCTCGAGGACGATGACAGGGCCTATGTCAAGGTCAGAGGGAAGGACATCGTCAGGTTCGGCAAGGACATACATATAGACAGATATGAACTGGTGCAGGGCGATGTGGTCTGTATCGCGGGCGACATTATCATAGAGGGCAAGATTCGCGGCAACGTGGTCAATGTCTTTGGTGATACCGAACTGCGTGGTACTGCCGTCATCAACGGTGACGTCGTCACCGTGATGGGCGAGCTGAGCGAGTACAACAATCCGCATATCAGGGGCGAAACGGTCAGCGTGGCCGGCGGAGCCCCGAACATACACATACCGTTCCTTGCCTACGACACTGGAAACCTGTGGGGCGTCATCACGAGGATTGTCAAATTCGTGATCTTCACTCTCCTGCTCCTCATGATAATCTACTTCCTGCCCGACCGGATGAAGATCTCCTCCGACCATGTGTTCGGATCATTCTTCAAGTCGCTCGGTGTAGGTATCCTCGTGCTGCTCGTAGGTTCCGTAGTCGTACTTATCCTCGGGGTGGTCCTGAGCATTACGATCATCGGGATACCTGTAGCACTGCTTCTCGTGCTCTCCTACGGAGCGCTGCTGTTGCTCGGATACTTTGTCAGCGCCCTCGCGCTGGGCAGGCTTCTCTGCCAGAAGTTCGGGCCGAACGGCGCATCTCCTTTCCTCTGCGGCTTCATGGGACTGTTTGTGATCACTCTTCCCGGCTTTATAGCCGCGATGATGTGGGTCGTTCCGTTCCTGGCGCCGATACAGATCCTTCTGAAGACGATCGCGGTATTCTTCAGTTTCCTCGCTGTTACACTCGGCTCCGGGGCCCTGATAATCTCCAAGGCCGGAGCTCTGCCCCTTGAGCAGATACCCGAGGTTCCAGAGGTACCTGAGGCTCCCGCGGCGCCTGTCGAGACCGAAGTATACGGCACGCCTGAAGAGCCGGATGCGCCCGAATGGAAGGGTCCCGACGAGGATTGATCCGGGGTTAGCGCTTTACTATTCTCCTTAGAATTGTTATTATACGGGGAGACCTCATCCAAAATTCCCCGTATATACGGGAGTCTGGAGCGCCCCGATATTGCAGAACTTCATCGGTAAGCTATATCTATTGTCCGCGTTGGTTCTTGCTGCGGCGGTAGTGTGCGGTGGAACGGCGGCTGCAGGCGGCTTGTTAGCCTCGAGGGCGGCTGCGGTAGACGCATCCCGTGAGGCGCTCGAAGTCGAGGTCAGTCCTTTCAGGGGCAGTGTCGTCGACCAGATCATCGTCGAAGGAAACACTCATACGAACCGTTCGACGATCACCCGCGAGATGGCTACGAAGGAAGGCGCGAATCTCGACGAGGATGTTCTTTACAGGGATCACTCCTATCTACGCGGCCTCGGATTCTTCTCCGAGGTCGATATCACTATCGACGAGACTTCGGTCGGACACTGCAACATCATCGTAAAAGTCTCGGAGCGCCCCGATCTCTTCATGAAATACCCGATGCCTTCCGTAGATTATGACCTTGTAAGGGGTGTCAGCTACGGCATCCGCTGGAAGATAAGGAACTTCCGCGGGACGGGGCAGGAGGTCTTCGTCGGCTTCAACAGGAGAAGAGATCATGAGCAGGGTGCCAGCGCTTCCTGGAGCATGCCGTGGGTCGGCAGCACCAGGATGAGGCTGAGTTTCCAGGGATTTACGAATCAGAAATTCACGATTCCCGAGAAAGCTGACTTTGTAAAGGAACGTCACGGCGGCGGAGTTGCTATGGGACTGCCTCTGACGCAGAGCCTTCTGCGGCAGGTCTGGATCATGCCTAACATCATGGTAGAGAGCAGGACCTCGAGACTCGGCATCGATGAGCCCGCTAACCAGGATGGCACCTATGTGAGGCAGCTTCTTCTCATCACCGGCCTGACGCTGACATACGACAGCAGGGACAACCGCATATCTCCGTTCAGCGGTTCGTATGCAGGAGCCTCGGTCCGCAGGTATACGAGTGTCGAGGGGATGAAACAGCAGTACTCCGTGATGTCGCTGACAAGCGCGTTCTACGTGCCGGTGCGCGGCTTTGGTTCGCTCATCTTTGCGTTCGCCGGTGACAACCGGGACGGACAACTGCCATGGTTCTACCAGATGGGCATGGGCGGGATGAACGACCTGAGGGGATTTCCCGAGAGTGATACGAGGGGTACGACCCGGCTGCTCACTACGATCCAGTGGAGAAGGAATGTGTACGGGCCGAACGCCTTCGATATTCCTGTTATCGGCAAGTTCGATGTGGCACTCAATACGATCGCTTTCGTCGACAACGGCGCGCTGATGAACTCACTCGACAATGTGCCGGATACGAGGTTCCATTCGACCGCCGGTTTCGGAATCGAGATCATCTCCCCGATCCAGGACATGGTCAGACTTGAGGTCGCTTTCAGTCAGTATGGAGAGCCGACTTACTACCTCGCCACCCGCAACAGGTTCTAGGCCCTGCCGGTCCCGGTTTTTCTGCGGATATTTCCCCAGTTTTTCATTCTCAACACTAATCCATTGTAATAAAAGTATTTAACCTTCTATTCGGGGCCTTTTGGACCGGATTCTATAGGGGAAATTCCCCATTTGAAGGGTGCTTCATTACTTGAAATTCCTGCAGATCAATGTCTTATCAAGATTTACACGAATTCCTCAATCTCTACTCCAGTCAGGTGCCGCAACGTTAACATGTTGAATTACAACGAGTAAGCTTGAAGTAGATCTGTCGGTCCTGCCCGATTGCGAGGGGTCCTGTGCCTGCATGGCCGCTATCGGCCTGTGTCAGCAGGGTACGGGGAACACCCATTGCAGTTCCCATAGGCAAGGATTATTGCGATCCTTGTGCGCGGGCTTGTATATGGACAGGGAGAACCTGTTGAGAAATAAAGTAGTTATCTACATTTTACTGGCAATTGCCGCCCCTCTATTCCTCGTGCCGGGAACACTGGCAGCGGAGGATTTTACCCACCTCTATACCCTGGATAACGGCTCGACCGTGACTGTTTATCCCCCTGAAGGCATACTTTCAGAGATGACTCAGCGCGATTTGTCGGGAAATCTCATGTTCTACCCCGCTGGTGGTGGATCCTACAACTTGATAGAAGATATCTTCAGCTCGCTGATAATAAACAAGGGAGCGGGTGAGTTCTTCCCGATGAGCGAGGAACTGGTAATGCAGGCTCTCAGGGATATCGAGATCG
>RCNF010000304.1_pt1 | contig 48166 bp, 46 predicted proteins | sample 2041311 | NCBI WGS metagenome assembly RCNF01 (sample SAMN09708228, study PRJNA481090) | Marine sediment metagenome, whole genome shotgun sequencing project. | biome: marine sediment; feature: ocean; material: sediment; isolation source: Sewage treatment plant 2 marine sediment (STP2) ...
GGAATGATCCAGCGGCAGCGGCAGCGGCAGCGGCAGCGGCAGCGGCAGCGGCAGCGAACGGTTCGCCCTTCTCGACGCCTTTGTCAAGCCCTGACGCGGTCCCTTCCGCTCCCCTCAGCTCAGCAACAACAACGCCCCCAGCACGACCAACGCTCCGGCCACCACCTTCCTGAATGTCGACTCCTCGATTCGGAGGTGGAGGCGGTTGCCGAGCCATGCGCCGGCGATGACGGCCGGAAGAACCATCAGGCTCGACCACAGCCTCTCGGTGGTGATCAGCCCCATCCCGGCATAGGACGGCACCCGAATGAGCGTCATGAGAAGGAAGATCGCCATGAGATTGCCGCGAAACGCCGCCTTGTCGACGCCGGCGAGCTGGTAGTAGAGCACCAGCGGCGGGCCTCCGGTGCCGAAGAGACCGGTGAGGAGTCCCGATGCGAGCCCCACCGGGGCGACAACCCACTTCGGCCATTTCCACGCTCGTCCAGCCGGGGACACGAGAAACGCCACACCGACGATCAGGAGAACGCCGCCGAGTCCGACCAACAGGAACCGCGGGTTTCCCGAGCCGAGCAGCCACGCGCCCATCGGAATCCCGACGGCGACCCCGACCATGAGCATGGCCACCCCCCGCCAGGCGATATCGCGCCACGATGAGACCACCACGAAGAGCTCGGCAGGAAGATTGACCAGGAGCAGCAGGACCACACCATCGCGAAGATCGGGCAGGAGCAGGGCCAGGGCTCCCACGGCCACGAGCCCGGCCCCGAAACCGAGCAGAACATAGATCGCCTCGGCAGCCACGAGTACGAGGCAGACGGTAAGGAACACCCACGGCGAACTGAAAACGGTCTCGACACCCACAATGACGGGGAGTGTACTTCGACCTCCTGCCATTCGTCCTGGAATGCCCGTGGCACCGGCGATGTTCATCCCTTTCCGGGTGCTATGATCACACCTCGAGAGGAAGCTCCGTCCATGTCCACACCCGAACTCAACGCGGTGGTCTCCACCAGAATCGAAGTCGCACCAGGTCTGATGGTGATCCGGGTGGTCCCAGACGGATGGGATCTTCCCGAATTTGCCCCGGGGCAGTTTGCGGTTCTCGGTCTCCCGCCCGAGGCTCATCGATCGACCCACGCCGACACCGAGGATGAACCAACCAAACCGGGGAAACTCATTCGCCGGGCCTATTCCATTGCGTCGTCGTCAAAGGCGCGCAGATACCTCGAATTCTATGTCACGCTGGTTCACTCGGGCGCGCTGAGCCCTCGCCTGTTCAACCTCCAACCGGGAGGTCGGGTGTGGCTCGGGCCGAAGATCACGGGGACCTTCACCCTGGATCTGGCGCCCACCGATAAGAACGTCATCATGGTTGCGACCGGCACCGGTCTCGCCCCATATATGAGTATGCTCCGCAGCGAACTCGCAGCCTCGAACGGACGACGATTTGCGGTTTTGCTCGGCGCGAGACACTCATGGGATCTGGGATACCACGCCGAGCTCGTCACCATGGAACAACTCAGCAAGGACTTCATCTATCTCCCCATCATCTCCCGTCCGGCCGAAGAGCCCGTTCCGTGGAGCGGTCGCGCCGGCTACGTGCTCGATCTGTGGCAGAGCGGGGAACTCGCCCAGGAGTGGAATGAGCATCCGACCTCGGAGAATTCCCGGGTCTTTCTGTGCGGAAATCCGGCCATGATCGACGACATGGTCGAGTTGCTATCTGAAAACGGATTCACCGAACACACGAGGAAAACGCCGGGTTCCATCTACGTGGAACGGTACTGGTAACCCCGGCGTTGTCCCTGTAGGAGCCACAATGGACATCACGATCGAGTATTGCGTCGTTTGAAACTACCAACCACGTGCCGCCGGGCTGGCGGCCGAGTTCAGCAGCGAGTTCGGAGCAGACACACGCCTCATCAAGGGCAAAGACGGCGTCTTTGAGGTCGAGGTCGACGGAAAGCTCGTCTTCTCGAAAAAGAGTGAGGGCAGGTTTCCCGATCCGGGTGAGGTGGTAGGGACGATAAAGGCGCTATGACGCAGGTATTAGGTATTAGGTATTAGGTATTGGGCCGTCGCAGATTCTCCCATCGCGCTTCGGAGCATCTGCGATGAAAGCTAATACCTAACTGCTAATACCTAATACCTCTAAATCCTGCGGCGGTAGATAAACCGATCGAGGATCTTCGAGTACGGCGACCACGCCGCTTCGGGATCCCCGTCCGCGTTGATCGCCTCCATCATCCCTGCCATCTGGGAATCCAACAGATCCACTATGTGGACGACCAGGGCTTCGGGAGTCTTCGGACGCCTCGGCGAGCCGTACTCGTACCTGCCGTGATGGGCGAGAAGGATATGCAGCAACTGACGGCGAATTTCATCGGGGAAGGCGATCATCTCGGAGATGAGTCGATCGACAAAGAGCACCTCCATGGTCAAATGACCCAGCAACCGACCCTCATCGGTGTACTCGATGGATGAAGAAATATCGAGTTCCCAGACCTTGCCCAGATCGTGAAGCACGCAACCGGCCACGACGAGATCGGCATTGAGCGAGTAGTGGCGCGCCAGATCGAGACCCATGGACGCCATGGAAACGGTGTGCTCGAGCAGACCCGAACGGAATGCGTGGTGCATCCCCCGCGCCGCCGGCGAAATTCGAAGCTTGTCGGCAACCTCGGGATCGGAAATCACCCGAAACAGGAGCTGCTTCAGGTGCTCGTTCTCGACACCTTCGATGATGGCTTTGAGCCGTTGCCAGAGAAGATCGACATCCACCGATGACGACCGCACATAGAGGGTCTCGTCGATGCGCTCCGCAGACACCGCCGCCGCCCGACGGATGACGACCTGAAGCCGGTTGTTATAGCGCTGAACCTGGCCCTTGACCGTCACCACCGATCCCACTTCCAGGATCTTGCCGAGCTGCTCGACGTTCTCCCAGACCAACGCTGCAACCTCTCCGGTCCTGTCACCGAGGGTCCCCGCCAGGAAAGGTCCTCCTCCGCGCCGCTGGCGCACATCCTTGGAGCGAACGACAAAGCTCTCCTCGATCTCGGTCCCGGGTTTCAGGTCCCTGATCCACGTTCTCTGGTTGTCTGATGTCACGCCGTCACTCCCACCGGAATTCGGACTCACAGGGTCTCGACAACATCGAGGATGAAATCGAGCTGTTTCTGGTCGATCGTCACCAGGTATTCCTCCCTGAGACGTTTGACAAATCCTTGCGATTGCTCCTGATAGGAGGTGTTCCCCATCCGCCTCTTGATATCCTCTTCAACTTCGTCAAACGGCTGATATCCTTCGGAGATCCTCTTGACGACATGGATCACCTGGACCCCGCCGGCGGTCACGAGAGGCTCGGTGAAACCGCCGTCTTCAACCCCATCGAGGGCGGCGCGCAGATCACCCCGGAGGTCTGCGAGTGGGATCGCCCCGAGTTCCTGGACCTCGACCCCGGCCAGCGTCGCCTCGGCCTGCAGGTCAGAGCCCTCGGAAACCCGAATGACGAGGCCGCGGGCAACCCTGACCACTTCGGCCTGGTTGGATCCGTCTTCGGCAACGGGGAAAAAGAGCTGTTCGAGTTCGACCTTGGCCGGAACCTCGTACAGGTTCTTATCCTCCTCGTATTTGATCCGGACTTCCTCCTCGGTGATTTCGGTGGGACGGATCTCGGACTGAACCGTCCGCGACAGGAGGATGGTCTGGCGGTACCTCTCGCGCAGATCGTCAATCTCCATCCCGGAGCTCTCGAGAGCCGCCGCCCAGGCCTCATTGTCCATGAGGTCGTTCTGTTCCCGTAAACCATCGATGGCCGCATCCACTGATTTGTCATCTACCTGAATCCGCCGATCGTCGGCCCGTTCGAGCAGGAGCATCTCATCGACTATGGTTTGGAAGAGACCCTCGGTGTAGTCACGAAGATCCTTGCCCGTGGGCACGGGATTGATTTGGGCCAGTTCCTGCCGCAATCGAATCTTGAAATCGTTGACGGTCACGATGCGATCGTTGACTCGAACCAAAATGGTCTCCAGCGTCTCCCGCTCGGCGGTCGCGAGATCCGCCGAGATCACGAAGGCGAGGACGGCCACAACAGCAATCGATTTAACTCGCATGAATCTCCTCTGCATATCGGCCCTGATAGTTGAACCACAACCGATTGTGGATCACGTTCACACCGACCTCATTGGCGAGCCTCTGCACGCATTCGGCAGCGTGTTCCCGCGCTGCGATCTCACCGAGCCGACGACGAACCTCAGGCTCGATCTCCTCGCGGGGCGGCGGTCCGGCCGCCACCACTTCGAGGACCTGGAAGATATGGTAACCCGACGGACCGGGCACCGGCGCGGAAATCTCACCCGCGGTGAGCGCGAAGATCACCTCGTCGAGGTTTTCCGACAGACCTCCCTGGGTGAGAAACCCGAGTTCGCCACCGCCGTCGGCATTCGGGGCGCGACTGACCAACCGCGACAGCTCGACAAAATCCACCCCGTCATCGAGCTTTTGCCGGGCAGCTTCGGCAGCCTCCTGAGTGTCGAGGAGCATCTGGCGCACCGAGGCGCGAGCCGGACGCGAAACCGCCTGCGCCGCAGCAATCTCGGCCTCGACGACCTCCTCCGCCGGCGGTGACGGCGGTCCGCAGAGGTCGTTGAGCAGCAGCCTGACCCGAGCTGATCGTGCACCGGGCTCGACCGGAACGACAACTTCGCCACCGCGACTGGCTGCCGCCACCACGACCTCCTGGTCGATGAACTGGTCGAGCAGACGAGAAGCCACCGGGTCGGTGACTCCGGGCCACGCCTCCCCGGTCGCCGCCACGAGGTGTTCTTGAAACACCACCAGCGAGACCGAGTCGTCTCCGACCGTGGCCAACACGCCCTCATCGGTCCCGCAGCCAAGTGCGAGCCACAGACAAACAAGAGCACTGAGAAAGGCGATACGTCCCCGCATACGCGGAGCTTAGCATGTTATCGAGGAAGGGTTTTTCCGCCCCTTGAGTCGCAGTCAGACCGATCGTCCACCCTCGGGAAGGTATCGTTCGAGGATAGCGGCCAAGGGCAGACCAAGGACACTGCCGAGAGGTCGGCCCCGGAAGACCAGGGAAGAGAATCGCACGATGGCCTCGCCGCAGAAGAAGAGGTTTATCAGCACCTTCAGCGCCGGCTGATCGCCCGGCGCACCAAGGTTGGCGAGACCCCCGACGAGCTCGGCTGAAGCGCCCATCAGGGTGAACCAGAACGGCCGCACACGGATTTCACCGGCCCACCGTTCCTGAAATCGCCTCGGTGCCAAGGTTGCTGCGATGCTCAGCAGTACGGTCTCGACGACGCCGCGTTGATCCGCAAAAGACCGACCTTCGATCTTGGACCTGGGCGGTGATTCACGGCGATCGAAGATTGTAAACGGCAGTCCGAAGAGCGATCCGACGGGCCTGGGGTCGGAGGCGATCTGAGCCAGACGAAAGGCTCCCTCGATGAATACGACCAGACCGAGAGGGACCAGCATCCGCGGGATCCAGGGGAAGAGCGGCTCGTCTGCGAACATGGACACGACGATTTCGATGACGCACAGGGTGCCCACGACGATCTCTCCGATTGCGGAGATCGACGTTGCGAGAGTCGCCGGAAACCCATAGTCATCCCGCCACCTGCGCTGTCGCGATGCCGAGGCGAATCCGAGAATCGGCGACCCGATCCAGAGCAGGGGCCGGAGTTCGGCGGCGCGGATCGCCTTTTGAGCCGCCTGAGCTGCGGTCGCCACTGTCGCGCTGTCGAGGGGTAACACCACCCGCATGACGTCCTCGCCCCTCCACGGCTCCAAAATCCAGCGGGCGCCGCGACGCCACGGCTCACGCTCAACCACCTCGAAGCCGGAACCCTCCCACATCACCGCGGACCCCGGACGATCGTCTTCCCTCGGCCGCCAGCCGAGATCGAGATTCGCGCTCAGCACGACGATCCCGCCGCCATCGCCCGGCATCACTCTGACACCATGGCCGAGATCGCGACTGATTGGGGTGGTCATGAATCTATCCTAACCCCAACGCCCGTTCGCGCAGAACACGGGTAAGATGATCGCCGCAATGGCCGACCGCATCATCTACCTCGATCACAACGCCACCACCCCGTGCGATCCGCGGGTGGTCGAGGCGATGCTGCCATTCATGACCGAGAGCTACGCCAACTCAACGACCCGCAACCATCGGCCCGGCCGCGACGCCGCGTCTGAGCTGGAGCGGGCCCGCACTACAGTGGACCGGCTGCTCGGCGGACGCGCAGCGAGCGAAGTGGTGTTCACCGCCGGCGCGACCGAGGGCAACAACCTCGCTCTCATGGGCGCCGCCGAAGCCCTCGTAGACCGCGGCCGGCACATCATCAGCCAACGCACCGAACATGCATCGGTCCTCGCACCCTTGACGGTGTTGGCGAAACGCGGTTGGGAAATCACCCTCGTCGGGGTCGATGAAACCGGTCGGATCGACCTCAATGAGCTTGGCCGAGAACTCCGTGACGATACAGCCCTGGTCTCCCTGATGCTCGCCAACAATGAAACAGGCACCGTTCAACCACTCTCCGAGGCGGCGGAACTCGCCCGGTCGCGCGGCGCTCTGATTCACTGCGACGCCGCCCAGGCAATCGGCAAGATCCCGGTGGATGTCGGCAAACTCAATGTCGATCTCCTCACCGCCTCGGCGCACAAATTCTATGGACCCAAGGGAGTGGGCGCACTGTGGATCCGCCACCGGCGGCCACCGATCCGGCTCGAGCCGGTGATCTACGGCGGCGGTCAGGAGGGCGGTCTGCGCTCCGGGACCCCCAACGTCCCGGGGGCGGTCGGGATGGCGCGGGCGATGGAGATTACGGTGAGTGAAGGCGATGGGGAACGCACACGAGTGGCGGTCCTCCGCGACCGACTCGAATCATCGATTCTAGAGAGCCTGGATGGATCATGGCGAAACGGCGATGTCGGGAACCGGCTGCCCAACACCACCAATCTCTCCATCGCCGATATCGATGTCAACGCTCTGCTCGCATCGCTGCCGGATCTGGCCCTCAACACCGGCTCGGCGTGCACCTCGGCTCACCCCGAACCATCTCCGGTGCTCCGCGCCATGGGAGTCAGTGACGAACTCGCCGGCTCGTCACTCCGGCTCAGTCTCGGACGGTTCACCAGCGAATCAGATGTCGACCACGCATCCGCCCGCATTGTCGAAGAGGTCACCCGATTGCGGGATATGCCGAAAAGGATGGGGCGAGGATCCCACCGCCGGTAGGCTGATCCACGCGAAGACACGAAACGACCACCAAGACATCGCAGTCATTATTGAAACACAAAGGGCACGAAGAACCACAAAGAGGGCCACAAAGCATCGCATTTGAAAGTGAGAGCTCGGATCCGGGACGACATGCAACTTCGTGAGTCGACTGAGGAAGCTCCAACGGCATTTGTTGAAACGCAAAGAACGCTACGATCGCTACGAGCGCTATGGCCATCGCAAAGAAACCATTTCAAGAAGTCATCGCAACAGGGATCGGATGACAGCATCCGGTTTGAAGGACGACCTCGCTAGGCGATCATCGTTTCAGCAAACCTGAGTGCTCGACCCTCGATCGAGTTCCCGCGATGGTGCGATGGCTCAACCATGCGATGCCCTTTGCGATGGTCTTTGCGATCATCGCGGTCTTTGCGGTAAAACAGCGATGCTTCGTGGAACCTTCGTGATCCTTTGTGTCCTTTGTGTTTCAAAACCCAACCGCCCATCGAGAACTACCATTATTGAAACGCAAAGAACGCTATGACCGCTATGGCCATCGCAATGAATCCATTTCAAGAAGTCATCGCAACAGGGGTCGGATGACGGCATTCGGCTTGAAGAACGACCTCACCGGGTGATCATCAATCCAGCGAACCTGAGCGCTCGACCATCGATGAACTCCCGCGATGGTGCGATGGCTCAATCATGCGACGCCCTTTGCGATGGTCTTTGCGATCATCGCGGTCTTTGCGGTAAAACAGTGATGGGTTCTTGGGGGGTTTTTGCGCTCTAACCGTGGTAGAGCAGAATACCCTCGAGCGTTCCCTCGAAGGTCGCAACCCAGTCCCTCCACTCGTCGAACAGAGGTGCAAACTGCGTTCCATCTTCGATGCATCGCCGCGCCGCCGGAGATCCGGTGAGCAGATCGAGGGCGGGCACCTCGCTGACAAACTCATAGGGTTCGGCGCGCCACGAAAAATCTCCCCGGTTGAGATCGTGGAAGACTTTGAGCAGCTGCAGACCGAAGGCGACGGGTTCGAGGGCTCCGCGGTCCGTTACATGGAGCTCGACACCGGAACAGATCCGGCCCGCGTGTTTGCCGAACTGGGGGCGGAACCGAGCCGCGCGGCAGGCGACACCCGGAAGATCAAGGGTGCGGAGCTCGGCAGTGACGACCTCGGCGTCCGCCCACGGTGCCCCGATGAGGTGAAACGGGCGCGTCGTGCCGCGCCCCTCGGAGAGGTTCGTCGCCTCGATGAGACACATCCCGGGGTAGATCGCCGCCGTTTCGAGGGTCGGCATATTGGGGCTCGGTGGAACCCACGGCAGACCGGTTTCGTCCCACCACGCGCCCCGGGACCAATCGCGGCAAGTGATCACCCCGAGGTCGAGGTTTCCATAGCGCTCACGCTGGAGCAGGAGGGCGATCTCGCCCAGGGTCAGCCCATGCCTGATGGGAGTCGGAATCTGGGACACGAAGGACTCGCAGCCGGGAGTCACTGGCCCGCCTTCACGACGGACACCGCCGATGGGGTTGGGACGATCCAGAACCAGTAGCTCGACTCCATCCGCCTCACAACCGGCCATGACGGCGTCCATGGTGGCGGCGAAAGTGTAATAACGGCTTCCGATGTCCGGCAGATCGACCACCAGAACATCGATGCCACGGAGATCCTCGACCTTCGGTCTCAGGGTCGCAGCCGTGCTGCCATAGAGCGACCGCACCGGAGCGCCGGTCAGGCCATCACGCTCGTCATCCACGGCCTCCATGTCCTGCGCCACTCCATCGAGTCCGTGCTCGGGGGCGAAGATCAGAGTCGGCAGTCCGGTGGCGGACGCCAGTGCGCCCCTCGCAGGTTCGAGATCCCGGGTGACCGCGGCGTGGTTGGCGAGCAACGCCCAACGACGCCCCTCGATCATCGCCGGGTCGGCGGTGAGGATATCCAGACCGGTGGTCACGCAAGTCATACCGCCATCCTATCGCGACTCTCCGAACCGCAGCGTTGATACGCGAGCCTCTCTTCACGCCTCCGACCCTCGCTATCGCTATCCTGCGCGCGGGACGCCCGCACCACAATTGCATTCAACCGATGAACCCGACGCCCGGAAGGGGTTAGGCGATGATCGCAACTCAAAATTCACAATTCACTCGAAAACTTGCAGCCCACTCGCCTTCGGGCTACCATTCCAGCCTCGCGTCCGGTGTCACGGTGCGCTGGCGAGCGCCCGCCGGAGCGAATACCCATTGATCACCCCCTCAGCGACGGTGACGAGGAGAGCGAAGTGACTGACGAATTCCTGAAAATCGCGGGCGATGTCTTCATTACATCTGAAGAGGCCGTTCAGCGGATCGGCCGTGGCGAACAGATCCTCGTGGTCGATGATGAGGACCGCGAGAACGAAGGGGATCTCATCTTCGCCGCCGACGTGGTGACCCCGGAATCCATCAACTTCATGGCGCGGTTCGGACGCGGTCTGATCTGCGTCGCCATGACCGCGGAGCGTTGCGACGAGCTCGAGCTCCCGCTCATGGTCGAAAACAACACCTCGGCGCACGAGACCGCATTCACCGTCAGCGTCGAAGCCACCAAGAACACCACCACAGGCATCTCTGCTCACGATCGCGCCGAAACCGTTCGGGTCCTCGCCGATCCGAAATCGGGGCCTGATGACCTTCGACGGCCGGGCCACATGTTCCCCCTGCGCGCGCGGCGCGGCGGCGTGCTCAAACGAGCCGGCCACACCGAAACCGGCGTCGATCTGGCCCGCATGGCGGGTCTCACTCCGGCCGCCGTGTTGTGCGAGGTCATGGACGACGACGGCCAGATGGCCCGGCTGCCGCGGCTGGCGGAGTTCGCCCGCGAGCACGGACTGGGTCTCACCACCGTGGCCGATCTCATCGCCTACCGGATGAAGAACGAAAAGCTGGTCGAACAGGTGGCGGGTCCCGAGCTGCCCACCGAGTTCGGACCGTTTCGAATCCACGCCTATCGCAATACGGTCAACGGCGAAGAGCACGTGGCGCTGGTCATGGGTGAAATCGACCCCGAAGAGCCGACCCTCGTCCGGGTCCACTCCCAATGTCTCACCGGCGATGTCTTCGGCTCGGCGCGCTGCGATTGCGGCGTCCAGCTCGACGCCGCCCTCGAGCGCATCGCCACAGAAGGCAAAGGGGTGTTGCTCTACCTTCTTCAGGAGGGCCGCGGCATCGGGCTGTTCAACAAGCTTCGCGCCTACGAGCTCCAGGATCACGGAGAGGACACCGTGGAGGCGAATCTCCACCTCGGGTTCAAGGCGGACCCCCGCGACTACGGCACCGGCGCTCAAATTCTCTTCGACCTCGGTGCGCGCCGACTGCGGCTGATGACGAACAATCCGACAAAGTACACCGCGCTGCGCGGATATGGGCTGGAGATCGTCGAACGCGTCTCGCTCGAAATCCCCCCCAACGACACCAACCGCGCCTATCTCGAGGCCAAGAAAAGCAAGATGGGCCATCTGCTGAAGTTGGTGTAGAGGCTTGCGGATCGTAAGACGTTAGAAGTTATGAAGTTAGAAGGTGAGAACGTGAAGAGGGAAGAAGGCGATTGATGATGTACCCTCCTAACCTCCTAACCTCCTAACCCTCTATCCTCCTAACCCTCTATCCTCCTGACCCCGGCTCAAGCCCGCGACGGGGTTCCGCACGAGACCTGTGTACAGTTGCTGGTTGAGATTGGATGATGACTGCTCGTACCCCCCTTCCCCTTCCCGATCTGTCCGCGCTGGTCGAGGCGCTTGGACGAGGCGAGGCGCCGCTGGCCGTCGGGGGAGTGGTTCCAGGCGCCCGTTCGGTCGCCGCTGCCTCCCTTGCCGCCGGCGGATGGCGGCCCAGGCTCGCGGCAGTGGTGGTGCCCCACGTGGCGGACGTCGATGATCTCGCTGCCGGGCTCGAGCTTCTCGCCCCCGAACTCGGGGTGGGACGGGTTCCGGGCGATCTCTGCGCCCCCTACCAAGGCGTCGAGCCGCCCATCGCATCGCGACTCGAGCTGGTCCGACTGCTGCGGCGCGTGGCCGATGGCGAGGTTCGGGTGGTGGTGGCTCCGGTTCGCGCTCTCCTTGGGGCGTTGCCCTTACCCGAGGCGGTCGCGGCATATGTCGAGCGGTTGGTCCCCGGCGAGGTGCTCGACCAACGAAATTTGGCGGAACGACTCACCGCGGCCGGGTATCGCAGGGTAGATCTGGTTGAGGAGGCCGGCGAGTTCGCGGTCCGGGGATGGGTGGTCGACATCCACGACGGCGGTGAACAGGCGCTCCGGATCGTCCTCGATGACGATCGGATCGACGAGATCCTTCGCTTCGATGCGGCCAGCCAAAGAACCACCGGCGACCCTCTGACCGAGATAACCCTCTACCCCCTGGATCCGTTTCCGGCCGAACCCGAACGGCTCGCGGTGGTCTCGGACACTCTCGAATCCGAATGGCCGGCTCTGGCCGAAGCCATGCGTTCCGGGGCCGAGCGAAGGCTCTGGTGGGCCGCTCTCCACCTCGAAGATGAGGTCACGAGCTGGCTCGATCTCGCCGATGTGACGGTGGTCTGCGACCGCGATGATGCGGTTGGAGAACTCCACCGCTGGCGGCAGGTCCAGGATCGCGAGTGGAAGACCCTGGAGGGGCGGTCCTTCGTCCTGCCACCACCCGATCGGATCCTCCTTGATGTGGACGAAACCTCCCGTCGTCTCGAGACCGCCGATCTCCGCCTCGAACAGCTCGAGGTGGCCGATGGCGAGACCACGTGGTGGCGGATTGCGGCCAGCCCCATGGAGGACTTCTCTCGGCGTATCCCCGATTTGGTCCCCACGCTACGCAACCGCCGCGCCCAGGATCTGACTCAGATCCTGGTCGTCGCCTCCAAGGGCGAAGAAAGGCGATTCGAACACCTCCTGAAGGACGGAGATGTCGTCCCGGTGGCGGCGCCCCCGTCGATGGGTGAGGTTTCCATCGTCCAGGGCGGTATCCAGCACGGTTTTGTCATGCGCGATGGTCTCGCGGTCTATGGACGGCGCGATCTCACCGCCGCGCCGCCGCCACGTCGCCGAGGCGGCGGGACGGCGGCCTTTGTCTCCGATCTTCGCGACCTACGACCCGGCGACACGGTGGTCCACCTCGATCATGGCATCGGCCGATTCGACGGTTTCCGGCGGGTGCTGGTGGAAAACCGCGAACTCGAAATGCTGGTCCTCGCCTACCGGGGCGGTGACAATCTACTGGTTCCCATCGAACGCGCGGATCTCATCCAGAAGTACGCCTCGGGGGAGGGCGAGGCCGGGCCCCAGCTCGACCGACTCGGAGGAACGACCTGGGCCAAACGCAAGGCGCGGGTCAAAAAGGCGGTCCGCGAGATGGCGGCGGCCCTGCTCAGGCTGGCGGCCGTGCGACGGGGCGCGCGTGGATTCCAGTTTTCGCCGGACTCTCCATGGCAGCGCGAATTCGAGGATGCCTTCGAATACGATCTCACCCACGACCAGGACCGGTCCATCTCGGAGATCAAGACCGATATGGAGTCGGATCGTCCCATGGACCGCCTCCTCTGCGGCGACGTCGGCTACGGCAAGACCGAGGTTGCCATCCGCGCCGCCTTCAAAACGGTCCTCGAGGGTAAGCAGGTGGCTATCCTCGCTCCGACGACAATCCTCGTCGGCCAGCACCTCGAGACCTTCCAGCGGCGGTTCTCCGGTTTCCCCGTCGAGATCCGCATGCTCTCCCGATTCGTCTCATCCAAAGACGCCAAACAGACCCTCAAGGAACTCGCCCAGGGCCGGGTGGATGTGGTGATCGGAACCCACCGGTTACTCGGCTCGGATGTCCGTTTCCGCGATCTCGGTCTGGTCGTCCTCGATGAGGAACAGCGTTTCGGCGTCGCCCAGAAGGAAAGACTCAAACAGCTGCGCACCGAGGTCGATGTGGTTTCCATGTCCGCGACGCCCATCCCGCGCACCCTCAACATGGCCATGAGCGGTCTGCGGGACATCTCGCTCATCGAGACCCCGCCGCGCGACCGTCAGGCGGTGGAGACCAGCGTCCGCGAGTTCTCCGAAGAGGTGGTGCGCGAGGCCATCCTCTATGAGATGGAGCGCGGTGGTCAGGTCTACTTCGTTCACAACCGTGTCAAGTCCATCGGCGCCTTCGCCCTCTGGCTGCACAAGGTGGTGCCCGAGGCCCGGGTTGTGGTCGGCCACGGTCAGATGTCCGGGAGTCAGCTTGAGAAGTCCATGCGGACGTTCCTCGATGGTGAGGCCGATGTCCTCCTCGCCTCCGCCATCATCGAGAACGGACTCGACATTCCCAACGCCAACACCCTTCTGGTCAACCGAGCCGACCGATTCGGGCTCGCCCAGCTCTATCAGCTTCGCGGCCGGGTAGGACGATCCGAACGCCTCGCCTACGCCTATTTCCTGGTGCCATCGGGAACTGCGCTGTCGGGCACCGCGAGGGCGCGGCTCGCTGCCATCCAGGAGTTCTGCGAACTCGGAGCAGGTTTTCGGATCGCCGCCCGCGATCTCGAAATCCGCGGCGCGGGAAATCTACTGGGCGCCGAACAGCACGGTTTCATCGAAGCCGTGGGTTTTGAAACCTATTGCCAGCTCCTCGAGGAGGCGGTGGCTGAACTCGAGGGACGACCGGCCAAGTCTCGGCGCGAGGTCGAGCTGCGGCTCGGGCTCGATCTCCAACTGCCGGACGCCTATATCTCCGAACCCGAGCTGCGGCTGAGCTTCTACAAACGACTTTCGGCCACCGAGGACGAGGCCGCCATCACCGAACTCATCGCTGAGATCATCGATCGCTATGGCCCCTCACCACCACAACTCCAGACGCTGGCGCGGGCGCAAGGCGTACGGTTGGCGGCCCAGCGCATCGGGGCCACGGCGGTCCAGCGGAGAAGCGGACGCTGGCGGATCAAGCTCGATCCGGCCATCGATCCACCCGAGAATCTCGGCGAGGTGTTGACGAATTGGCCGGATGCCCTGCTGTCGCCTTCGGGAGAGATCACGGTCCCCTCGGGTCTTCTCGGCGCCGAGATCGACCAGGTGCTCGGACTGCTCAAGGCACTCGGGGCCTGATTCCGGCGGCAGTGGCTGCCTCCGTTCCCGTTCCCGATCCCGATCCCGATCCCGATCCCGGACCATCCGAACCCGTGACCTACGACCTCTAAATTTCCACGAATCCGCCTCGGCTGCGTCACAATAGACCCGCAGACTGAACATGGGAGGCACTCATGGCTGCAACCGACAAGAAACTCCGCGTGGCACTCATCTTCGGCGGTCGATCAGGTGAGCATGACATCAGCGTGGTCTCCGCCAGATCGGTCGCCGCGGCCCTCGATCGTGATCGCTACGAAATCACCCCCCTCGCCATCGATCGCGATGGTCGCTGGGCGGACCCCGATACCGCCGCGAGGGTCCTCGCCGAATCGGGTGACCGCGCCGACCGGGTGCTGGCCTTCGAGGGCGGAGGCAAGCTCGATCCGAGACTTCTCGGGGAGGACCTTGACGTGGCCTTCCCCGTGCTGCATGGACCCTACGGCGAGGACGGTACGATCCAGGGCCTCTTCGAGATGTTGGATCTCCCCTATGTCGGATGCGACCCCACCGCGTCAGCGGTGTGTATGGACAAGGCGTTGGCCAAGAGACTTCTGGTCCAGGCGGGGATGAAGACTCCCGGCTGGGTCGAGCTCGATCGGGATTCGTGGTCCGAAGCCCACGACGATCTGAGTAGACGTTGCCTGGAGTTGGGCCTTCCGCTCTTTGTCAAACCGGCCAGACTCGGGTCCTCGGTGGGAATCTCCAGAGTTGCCGAACCGGCAGCGCTCGATGATGCCGTTGACAAGGCCCTCGGCCACGGTCGGACCGTGGTGGTGGAACGCGGCCTCGACGCCCGCGAGATCGAGATCGCGGTGCTCGGCAACCAACAACCACGGGCCTCCGTCCCAGGCGAGGTCGTTTCCGGACACGAGTTCTACGACTACGAGGACAAGTATCTCGACGATTCGTGCGAGCTCCTCGCGCCGGCGCCCCTCGAACCCGAGCAGACCGCAGCAGCTCGTCGACTCGCGGTCGAGGTTTTTTCAAGCCTCGGCTGCACCGGGATGGCGCGCGTCGACCTCTTCCTCGATCGCACCTCGGGTGACTTCTGGGTCAACGAGGTCAACACCATTCCCGGCTTCACCTCGATCTCCATGTATCCGAGACTGTGGGGGCTGACCGGTCTGCCGTATCCCGAACTGCTCGACGAGCTCGTAAGACTGGCCCTGGAACGCCACCGAGGGTGCCAGGCTGAAGTCAGGCACCCGTCCGCCTGATTGACAAGGACTCCCGACGACTCAATCCAGTCTCTTTCAGCAATTCTCAGCCTCGTATTTCGAAACCGGGGCGGAGAATTGCTTCTTGACGCGCGTCACGGCAGGCACTATGTTCCAGCTCGTGAAATCTTTCGCTTGAGAATTCACCTTACAACCACTTCGGAGGCACAGCGATGAAGAAGATCACCCGCGAGGAAGCTCTCGCCTACCACACCGGCAAACGACACGGGAAAACCCAGGTCGTTCCGACCAAACCCTGTGCCACCCAGCGCGACCTTTCGCTGGCCTACACCCCGGGGGTCGCCGAGCCCTGTCTCGACATCGCCAAGGATCCCGAGCTCGCCTACGAGTACACCAACAAGGGAAATCTCGTGGCGGTGGTCTCCAACGGCACCGCGGTGCTCGGTCTCGGCAACATCGGCCCTTTGGCGGGAAAGCCCGTAATGGAGGGCAAGGGGGTTCTCTTCAAGCGCTTCGCCGACATCGATGTCTTTGACATCGAGATCGACACCTTGGATCCAAAAGAGGTGATCCGCTTCTGCCAGCTTCTGGCGCCGACAGTGGGCGGGATCAACCTCGAGGACATCAAGGCACCCGAGTGCTTCGAGATCGAGGAGGAGCTCAAGCGGACCACTGACATTCCGGTCTTCCACGACGACCAGCACGGGACCGCCATCATTTCCGGAGCGGCGCTCTTGAATGCGGTCGAGGTTGCCGGCAAGAAGATCGAAGACATCAAGGTTGTGTTCTCCGGGGCCGGTGCCGCAGGCATCGCGTGCGCCACGTTCTACCTGGCGCTCGGCGTCAATCCCGAGAATCTCCTCCTCGTCGACTCCAAGGGCGTGATCTTCAAGGGCCGCACCGAAGGGATGAACCCCTACAAAGAACGGTTCGCCGTCGACACCGAGAAACGCACCCTCGAGGACGCCATACGCGGCGCAGACGTCTTCGCCGGCGTGTCGGTAGCCGGTTTGGTGACCAAGGACATGGTCAAGTCCATGGCCGCCGATCCCATTATTTTCGCCATGGCCAACCCGGATCCCGAAATCTCTCCCGAAGAAGTCGCCGAGGTCCGTTCCGACGCCATCATGGCGACCGGTCGTTCGGACTACCCGAACCAGGTCAACAACGTTCTCGGTTTTCCGTTCATCTTCCGCGGCGCGCTCGACGTCCAGGCCACCTACATCAACGAGGAGATGAAGCTCGCCGCCGCAAAGGCCCTGGCCGACCTCGCCAAGGAGGACGTCCCGGACAAGGTGATCCGCGCCTACGGCGGCAAGCCGATCAAGTTCGGTCGCGACTATCTGATCCCGAAACCTTTTGATCACCGCGTTTTGCTGTGGGAAGCTCCGGCCGTCGCCGACGCCGCCATCGCCACCGGCATCGCCCGCAAGCCCTACGCTTCACGCGAAGAGTACGTTCGCGAGTTGGAAACACGGCTGTCGCGGATCTACGAGGTCATGCACGTCGTTTTCGATTCCGCAAAACTCGACCCCAAGAGGATCGTCTTCCCCGAAGGCGAAGCTCCTCGAATCGTACGAGCGGCCAAGATCCTGGACGAAGAGGGGATCTGCCACCCGATCCTGCTGGGCAACGCGAAGACCGTCAAGGCCCTGTTGGAGGAGCACGAAGTGCCCTCCGGTGCGATCGAGGTCATCGATCCCCTCAAGGACAGTCACGCCGAGGACTACGCCCAGAAGCTCTTCGAGATGCGGTGGCGCCACGGCATCACCGAGCTCGGCTCGACCAAACTGCTCCGTGATCCGATCTACTTCGGCAACATGATGGTCCACTCCGGGGACGCCGATGGCCTCATCGCCGGGCTCAACCACTCCTATCCCGAGACCATCCGGCCGGCGCTGCAGATTCACAAGACGCTGCCGGGGGTTCACAAGGCCGCCGGCGTGTACCTCCTCCTCTTCGAAGACCGGATGCTCTTCATCGCCGACACCACCGTCAACCACGATCCTTCGGCCGAGGATCTGGCGGAGATCGCCGGGATGGCTTCGCGGGTCGCCCGAATCTACTTCGAGGTCGAGCCCCGGATCGCCCTGCTTTCGTACTCCAACTTCGGATCCAACACCGACACCCGTTCGGAAAAGGTCCGCGAGGCCGTCGCGATCGCCAAAGAGCGTTGGCCGCAGCTGGTCATCGAGGGCGAGATGCAGGCCGACACGGCGGTGGATCCCTCCCTGGCGCGAGAGAACTTCCCCCTGTCGAAGATCCACGGCGACGCCAACATCCTCGTCTGCCCGGATCTCGAATCCGCCAATATCGCCTACAAACTCCTCTGGCGTCTCGGCCAGGTCGAGGCCATCGGCCCGATCCTCACCGGCATCGGCGCCCCGGTCCATGTCCTCCAGCGCGGTGTCGGTGTTGACGACATCGTCAACATGGCCGCCCTCTGCGTTCGCAAGGCGCAGCGCTACGGCGACTGAGCCGGTTTTCCTTCGAATCCGGCGGCGGGGCCATACGGCCTCGCCGCTTTTCTTTGTTGCAAAACGACACCCAATACAAAAAAGGGCTGAGATACCTTTGACAGCAGCCTTGGTGCGGCCATAAAATATTGTCCTCAAACGTAGATGGGGGAGGAGATTCCATGAGAGCTCTGCATGTGTCGATCCTTGCAACGCTTCTGATCATTGCCATTCCGGTCGCCGCCCAGGAGGCGGCAGGCGGGTTGCGATACTCGATCACCGTCACCAAGTTCGAGAACCGGGCCGGGTGGCACGGGCAGTGGGATATCGGCGATGCGTGGGGCACCGTCATGACGGATATGCTCAACCAGACCGGCAGATTCATCGTACTCGGCGAAACCGACATGCGGGGAGCGGCCCTCGACGAGCAGGATTTCGCCGCCTCCGGACGGACCGCCGGCGGCAACAAGGCCCCCGTGACCGGTCAGATGACCCCCGCCCAGCTCCTTGTCAAGGGCGCCATCACCCACGTACAGGACAACACCGCCGGTGGCGGTGGGGGCGTCAGAATCAAGGGCTTCAAGCTCGGCGGCGGCGGCGGCAAAGGCGAGGTCAATGCGACTGTCTACATCGTCGACTCCACCACCGGCCAGGTCCTGGCTTCGACCAACGTCGTCGGCGTTTCGAAGAAGAAGGCCATGAATGTCGGCTATGGTACGGGTGACTGGGGCGGAGCGTTCGGCGGCCACAAGAACGACAACGTCGGCAAGGCCGTCCAGGCGGCGTGCGCCGAAGCCGTCGAGTTCCTTCTCGGCCAGCTTTCCAACGTTCCCTGGACCGGCAGCGTCGTCATGACCAAGGGCGAAAAGGTCTATGTCAACCGCGGTGACCGCGAAGGTGTGGCCGTCGGCCAACTGTTCACGGTCGGCGAGGTCGAGGTCATCCGCGATCCCGACACGGGAGAGGTCCTCGACGAGGATATGACCGAGATTGCCGCCCTCGAGGTCACTCAGGTCAAGGAGAAGCTCTCGATCTGCTCTATCACCTCCGGAGATGCCGGAGCCGTCGCCAAGGGAATGGCCGTTCACCTTCGTTGATCGACATTGCTTCCGAGTCGAACTCATTAAAAACGCGGCGCTCGGCGCCGCGTTTTTTCTCCCGGGAAGGTCAGACCGCGAATCCGCCGACCTGAGACTCTTGGTCATGGTCGACGAAGCGCAATGGAGCCCTAAGATCTCCTCCTCGAGGTGATCCGGCTCACAGTGGCCCTGTATAGTGGTGGCAATGACTCGCGAATGCCACCGCCACCCATCGTCGTCGTTGGCCCGGCTCGTCGTCTCGATTGCAGCCGTGGTTTCGGTTGCCGCGATCGCAGCCCCCGCTGCAGCGCAGAGTGCAGACTGGCGTGTCGTCGAAAATCCCTACCAGGAAGACATCCAGTACAGCCTCGGCAGCACCTTCACGCCGAGGGTCGAGGTTGAGGGCGTACGCTGGCGCTCATTCTTGATCGAGGCCCCCGACAGGGCTCTCCTCATCGACGGCGAGGAAGTCAAGATCGAGGTCGCTATGGAGTTCGAGAATAGGGGCAACACGAGCGCCAAAATCCTCGTGATTCTCCTGCTCGAAAATGCAGATGGCAACCCTCTTGATCGCATCGAGGTAAAGAGGTTCAAGCTCGCCGGCGGCCGACTCAAAGAGAGAACGGAAACCGTCAAGCTCCCGGCCGCCACCATCAAGGCTGTGAGTCGGGTCTACGTCTTCTTTGAGGTACTTGAGTAATGATGAATTATGAATTATGAATTATGAATTTCATCGCACGGTTTCCAGGGGCGTATGTGATGTCATTCATAATTCATAACTCATAATTCATAGTTCTTCCTACCACGTTGTCTTGCGGCTCAGCAGCGCCAGGAATTCCTCCCGGACCTTGCGGTCGGCAAAGCAGCCTCGGAGAGCGCTCGTCGTGGTGAGCGCCCCGCTCTTCTTGACACCCCGCATCTCGACGCAGAGGTGGCGGGCCTCGATGACCACCATCACGCCCTGCGGCTCGAGCCTGCCCCAGAGAAACTCCGCAACCTGCTCGGTGAGGCGTTCCTGAAGCTGCGGACGTTTGGCGTAGAACTCAAGGATCCTCGGCAGCTTCGACAATCCAACGATGGTCTCACCGGGGATGTAGGCAATGTGTGCGTGACCGTAGAACGGCACGAAGTGGTGCGCACACATGGAGTAGAAGGGGATCTCCTTCTCGATCACCATGTGGTGGTAGTCGCCCTCATTGGGAAAGGTCGTGACCTTTGGCTCGGCGCCCTCGCGGAGACCGTGGAACATCTCGAGATACATCTTGGCCACCCGCTCGGGCGTCTCGACGAAATTGGGGTCTTCGAGGTCGAGATTGAGCTCGCGCATGATTCCCGTCATGTGGCCGGCCATGCGGCGGATGAGGCCCGCATCATCCCCTTTGGGGATCGAATTGTCGCCGTTCGCAGTCTGCGTCGCGTCATTGACGCCCTTCGATTCCGTGTCTTCCATTGATCCCTCCACCTCTCCGTCAAAGACAATCGACCATTTGCCGCGCCTATTCCAACAAGTCGAGATTTCGCCGGAATTCAACTCTGTTACCATCCGCTGCCATGGACGCCAACAGACCATTCCTCATCACCGGGTCGTATGGCCAGCTCGGCAAGGCCATCCTCGCCGAGGCAGGGGCCCGCGGGATCACCGCAGAGGGCCGCGATGTCGATACCATCGACATCACCGACCGGGCTGCGGTCATGTCATGGATCACCGAGACCCGCCCGTTGGTTGTCATCAACTGCGCCGCCTACACCGCCGTGGACGACTGCGAGGACCACGAGGAAGAAGCTCAGGCGGCGAACGCCACCGCGGTCGCCCACCTGGCCGACGCATGCAATACGAGCGGCTCGAAACTGATCCAGATTTCCACCGACTATGTCTTTGACGGAACCGCCACCAAACCCTACCGCGAGGACGCACCCGTCACACCGGCGAGCGCATACGGCCGCACCAAAGAGCTCGGCGAGCAGGCGGCGCGAACTGCAAACGATCACCTGATCGTCCGGACTGCCTGGCTCTACGGCCTCGGCGGCCGTCACTTCGTCGGCGCCATCCAGCGCCAGATCGAAGCCGGCAACCAGCATCTTAGGGTGGTCGCCGATCAGTTCGGCTCGCCGACTTTTTGCGACGACCTCGCGATCGCGATTTTCGATCTCGCTGCGGTCGGTGCGACCGGCACCGTCCACGGGGTCAACTCCGGCATCACCTCCTGGCATGGATTCGCCACCGAGATCGCTCGCCAGCTCGGGGCTCGGGTCGAGGTGGCTCCGGTGACAACCGACGAGTTCCCCCGTCCCGCCAGGCGCCCGGCCTACTCGGGCCTGGATACCGCCCGCCTCGAGGAATTGATCGGCCGACGGCTGCCGAGTTGGCAGGACGCACTGAAACGCTATCTGGAGTCCGCATGCGTATCTTGATCACCGGTGTCACCGGTTTTGTGGGCAACCACCTGGCTCCCGAACTCCGGAAGTACGACGGGGAGGCCGAGCTCTGGGGCCTCACCTGGGGCAAGTACGACCGCGAGAGCCTGGAGAAAACCGTCCCCGGCATTCGATTGATCGACGGGGATCTCGTCGATCGCGCTTCCGTGAAGCCGATCCTCGAAGCGGCCCGTCCCGATCTCATCTTTCACCTCGCCTCAGCAACATCGGTGGCGAGATCGTGGAGTTCTGCGGCACGCTCATTGGAGATCAACGCCATGGGCACCGCCCACCTCTTCGACGCGGTGCTCGAAGCGGAACTCGATCCGGTCGTGGTTGTATCCTCAACGGCCGAGGTCTATGGCCGAATCGATGACACCGGTTCGCCGCTCCGCGAAGACACACCCTTTGCGCCGCTCTCACCCTATGGAACGTCGAAGGTCGCCCAGGATCTCTTGACCTCGCAGTACCATGCCGGTCTCGGACTGGCCACCGTACGCCTGCGTTTCTTCCACCTCACCGGCCCCGGACGTCCGCCGCACTTCGTCGCATCGTCATTCGCCCGCCAGATCGCACGAATAGAAGCAGGTCTCGCACCGCCGACCCTCGAAGTGGGCAATCTGGATTCGGTGCGCGACTTCACCGATGTGCGCGATGCCGTGCGCGCCTGCAGACTGATCGCCGATCGCAGACTCGCCGGCGGCGTCTTCCACGTCTGCACCGGCCGCCCGGTGGTGATCTCCGATGTCGTCAGGCTGCTGCTCGAAATGAGCCGATGCGAGATCTCGGTCGAGGTCGATGGGGCCAGGGTCCGCCCTTCCGACATCCCCTGGATGGTCGGCGACCCGTCCAGGATCGAGGCGGCCACCGGTTGGCGCGCCGAAATCCCCCTCGAGCAGACCCTCGGGGATCTCCTCGACTGGTGGCGGGCACAGTCGGCCGTCGACGGTTGACAGTCGAACCCCATCACATTTCAGCGTCTTGCAAAAACCCTCTATCCCGATGGCTCGTGGTCTGAGTGCCGGCGAGACGCCAGCACTACAAAGGGCTGAGATCCATTGTAGAGCCGGCGTCTCGCCGGCCTGATGGTGAGGAGGGTCGGAAGACCTCAGTGTCCGATTCTTGAGTTTTGCAAGAGGCTGATTTGAGAGCTTCTCTCCTGTGATGCCTTCGTGTCTTCGCGTCTTCGTGGTTGCGACGTCGCAATGGAATCCGTCAACTGTCGACTGTCAACTGTCGACTTTTTTCCTTGAGAAGCACGCCCCTCCGTGGCACAGTATGCCTACGGTATCGACAACGAACCGACCGGGAGGATTGCATGACTGATGACCGCCGAAACCGCGTTGCCCAGTGGGCCTACGACACCCGCGGAGTTCTCGGACGCTTTCATCTCTGGCTCGACGATGTCGATGAAACCTGGCTCGGCGATCGTCAGGAGACCGATCACGCATTTGTCGGCGAGTCCCTTGAACGGGCCTTCATCATCGCGAATGCGGTCACCGCTCTCGGAACCAAGCTCTTCGGGCGCTACGCCGAGGGCAAAGGCGCGGACAAGGCCACCGTCAATCGGGTCAAAAAGGACGCGGACGCGGTCTCGGCGTACGCGCTGTCTGAGGCACTCTGGTATCTCACCCGGAATCTCCCGGAGAACCACGCGGTCATGGTGAGTCTCGGTGAGGGACTCATGCCAAAGGCCGGAGAGACTCCCGAAATGGGTTCCAATCCCCAACTCGGATTCGGCCGGGTCTACGCCCGACCCCAGGTCGCCCGTTTTCTCGATCGCCGCGTCCACCGGATGCTCAACGAGGACGGTTATGAGTGGCCCGAGTTCTGGGGCGACATTCAGAGCGCCGGAATCACGGTCTGGGGCGCAGCACTGGATACCCTGGAGAACACCTCCCGCTTTGCCAAAGGTGCACCCACCGGCGCGCTTGCGGTCTTCCATCTCTTTGACCAACCGCTCAAGGTCGCCCGTCCCTACGAGGGTTATATGGGCAATCTGGTCCTCCCCCGAGAGGTCGTCTACCAGGCCGAGGAACGCTCGATCCTCATCGATTTCCTGACCCCTCGTCAATTGGTCATGGAAGCGATCCTCGCCACCTATCCCGGCATCAAGCCCGAGAATGTCCACGTCTGGACCCTCGGCGGTCCGTCCCGAGAACACCGCATCGGCAAACTCTGGGAAGAGTGGCGCTCCATGGGCGCCCACGTTGTGGAGGACGGTTGGATCATCCCGGAAACGGGCATCCCCTCTTTCACCGAATCGGGGACCTACGCGCCCGTGTATCTCGTTGGGCCTTCCGAGCGCGACGGCGAGACCCATGTCTTCATCTGCGATGGGTACTCGGCCTCGGCCGAAGCGATGCAGGGGGCGAGCCTGGATCCCATTCTGAACACCGAGACCTCGATGTGCCTCTTCTCATCCCGGTTCAAGATCGCATACGACCGGGAACACCACGTCATGCGGCTCGACCCGGAGGCCGCCGACTACGGCGACAAGCTCGCCGCGATCGCCGAACAGGAAGTTGCACCCGAGATCGTCGAGATCTACCGCAGTAACCTCCGAGACGCCATCGCGGCCTGCATGCCGGTGGGTCTGCGTACCTCGACCGCCGATGATTTCTTCCCCAACAAAGAGTGGCGCGTCCTCAGTCTGAACTCCGCTATGCTCCCTGACCCCTACACCGGGATGTCCGGGGTCGAGCAGGTGAGCGACGGGGTCTACAAGGTCACCACCCGGGCCGCGACCCGCGCGGGAATGGTCGATGTGACCCTGACCCTTCGGCTGATGGAACCCATGGACGAGATGCAGATGGTCTTTTCACCGCTCCTCGACCGGTTCTACGCCGGCCAGGACTACCGCGCCCGCGCGGTCAAGATCTCTGACTCGGGTCGGATCCGCAACGAACTCCAGACCCTGTGCTCCGAGGCCATCGAGTATCTGCCGAACGACCGGATGGTCGTCAACTTCGACCAGGTCGACAACGCCGTACTTCCCCCCGACAAGAAGGCTCTCATCAAGGAAGTCCTGGCGTGGTACCAACAGAAGCATCCGATTTGGTTCCACTGGCTCGAATTGAGGGGCTAGGAGCGCGTAGTGAATAGAATTGGCGGCGCCTTTCGGGTGTCGTTTGGCCCGTTTTTCGGCGTATTCTTGGCCCATACAACCAGTATGAACCTGCGAATCCGACGAAAAACGGCCTCAAACGACCCTCCGAAATCCATCCACCATCTATCCACTACACGCTCCTAGTGCTATTTCGTTGTCATACAGAATGCGCTCAGTTTGTTGCCGTCGAGATCGCGGAAATAGGCGGCGTAGAAGCCGCTGTCGCCCCTCGGTCCCGGAGCCCCCTCGTCGGTGCCGCCGAGTTCCATCGCCTTGGCATGCAGGGTGTCCACCTGATCCGTGTTCTTGGCGGCGAGGGCGACCATCATCCCATTGCCGATCGTGGCGGGTTGACCGTCGTAGGGTTTGGTCACCGAGAGACCGGGCGCCTCGGGTGCTGTTCCCCATGCGACGAAAGTCTCCTCCTCCATGAATCGGCCTGCTCCGATGAGCGCCATCAATTCGTCGTAGAAAGCCGTCGCGCGCTCCAGATCATTGGTTCCAAGCGTGACGTATCCGATCATTCCTGCCTCCTTGGTGGGTCATCGCCTACTGTGACCCGATCATGTTTGCCAGGATCTCCTTCATGAGCTTGGCCGCCACCATCGCCGTGAGTCCGTTGAAATCGCGAGTGGGATTGAGTTCAACGATGTCGGCGCCGATCAAGGGGCACGGGAGATCCTGGATGATGGAAATGACCTCGCGGGTGGTGAGCCCTCCCGGTTCCGGATGTGCCACCCCGGGCGCACACGACGGGTCGAGAACATCGAGATCAAGCGAAAGATAGAGTGGCGCCTGGAGCCCCAACCCGGCGATGGACGGCACGAGGCGGGCACCGTGGACTTCGACGCCGAATCGGTCGGCCTGTCGGCGCTGGTGGGAGTTCAACGTCCGGATGCCGATCTGGACCACGCGACCGGCGAGTCCGTCCTCCATGATCCTGGCAAACGGGCACGCGTTGGACTCGCGGTTGCCCTCGAACTCGTCATAGAGATCCGCATGGGCATCGAGGTGGAGGATCGTCAGGTTCTCGTGTCTTCGGGCGGTCGCCCGCACGATGGGGTAGGTGATGGCGTGATCGCCGCCGAGGGCGACGACGCGACCGCCGGTTTCGATCAGACGCGAGATGCCTTGGTCGATGGACTCGCCGATCTCGGTGTCGTCCACATCGAGATCGCCCAGATCCTCCCACCCGGAGTGGGCGCCGAGATCGATTTCGTTCTCGGTCCACAAATTCGTTGAGGGACTGTGCAGAGCCCCGCGAATATGGTTCGGCGCGAGGGCGGCCCCCGCCAGGAACGACGAATTCACATCGGTGGGAACACCGATCACGGTGATGGGTGCGCCCCGGTCGGGTGTGCTCATGGTTCTCCCTCGTTCTAGGAAACCGGAGTTGCTGTTGGCTGATTCCTTGAAGGCTCGAGAGGCGTGAGGTCATGGCGCGGACGCGGACGCGGGTAAGGCCGCCCTTACTTCCCCGCCGAGAGATAGTGATGCCACAGCAGCCGCGCGGCCACCGAACGCCATGGCCTCCATGCCTCCCCGAGATCCCGGAACTCCTCGGGATTCGGCCTTGCCTCGAGCCCCTTGACCCGCTGCGCCGCGATCACCAGCGCGAGATCCCCCACCGGCCAGACATCGGGTCGGCCGAGGGCCATCAAGAGGTAGATGTCCGCTGTCCACCGCCCGATACCCTTGAGGCGCATCAGTTGCTCACGTGCCTCGTCGTCGGGGAGATTCGCGAGGCCAACGAGGTCGAGCCTGCCGGTTCGGACCTCCTTGGCCAGAATTCTGGCGTACGAGGTCTTCTGGCGACTGAATCCGGCCTCTTTGAGCACCCCGTCATCGAGCGTGAGCAGACTCTCGGGTGTCAGCCTCTCGACCGTCTTGAGCAGCTTGTCAAAGCAGGCCCGCGCTGAAGCCAGCGAGACCTGTTGTTCGAGGATGATGTGGACCAGCGTCGGAAACCCGGGTTCGCGGTCCCATATGGGTGGCGGCCCGAGGCTCTGAAGGATGCGGCCCAGGTCGCGGTCCCGACCGGCGAGCTCACCGAGCGCCCGGTGATAGCTGGTCTGGTCCAGGGTGGGAATCGTCACCCCTTGTTCTCGGATCTCTTTCCTGTGAGGCTCTCGAGATCCACCCGCCACACCCTGGTGGCGGTCATGTGCGGCCCCTCGAAGGACCAGTCGCGCCCCGAGTAGTGCCGCATGATTCGGTTGAGTCCGTGGATCTTCTCCTCCTCGCTGACGAGCTCGGTCACCGTTCCGAAACCGATGACGCTCTCGAAATTGAAGGTCCAGGAGCAGGCGTCTTCTTCATCGGTGACGAGCTTGACGTTGCGTTCAAACTGAACGCAGACGCGCGGGTTTGCGGTCATCATGGTGATCTTTTTGCCGTCTCTGGCCGTGTGGAAAAAAACCGACTCCCCGTCAAATCCAAAAGAGACCGGAACGACGTAGGGCTCGCCGTCTACCGCCAGTCCCAGGCGACAGACCTCGCAGTCTCGGACAATCTTGAGAATCGTGTCGAGATGGATGATCTCCTTGTCGGTGCGGCGCATCAACCCGCCCTCGTGCCGTTGGGCACGGGGCGCTCGGGCGTGGCGAGCGCCGGGGCCACGCCGTCCTCATAGCCGAGATCGAAGAGCATCCCCTCCGACATCACACCGGCCATCTTCCTCGGTGCGAGGTTGACGACAAAGAGCGCCTGTTGGCCGATGATTTCGGTGAGATCCTCACGTTCCTGTTTCATCCCGGCGAGGATGGTCCGGGTCTGATCGCCGAGGTTGACGGTCAGCTTGACGAGTTTCTTCGAGTCCTCGACATCGTCCACCGCCTCGATGGTGCCGACCCGGATATCGAGTTTGGCGAGGTCATCGATGGTGACGAGTTCTTTGATCGGCGCTGGTTTCATGGCTTTGCCTCCGTCACGGACGATCGCGCGGGTGTGTTGAGGACCCCACCGCTCGTCGACCGCATTCTCTCAAACCCCGTCGGGGTCGCCTTCAAATTCCTCGAGCAAGGTGCGCGCTTCCTCGACCATCCGGCTAGGGACAGTGAAGATCACCCCACGCGATCCGGGGTTGAAGATGGAGCCGCTGATGAACGCGCCCCGGAAGGCCCCGAACCGTTGTTCGCCATGGGCGAGATAGGGAATCCCTGCGCCGTCGAGGACCGATTTGATCACCGCGATCTCGGTCAGGTCCATTGATTCGATCACTGGTTCCATGGTTTCGTCGTCGCCGACCCGGGGCTTCGGCGGATGGCCGTCCTCGAGGGGTGGTTCGACAGATGACGCCTGAGCAACGAGATGGGTTGCACAGTAAGGACAGGTGGTGATGTCCTGGCGATACTCCGACCGCAATCCGGTTTCGAGGAAATCGGGACACTCGTCATTGGGGCAGAACATGACACCTCCACACGGCGATAGGGCGGAACCGCGACGTGGTCATTCGCCCCTGTCCGGAAGATAGTCCTCACGGATGGGCGAGAAGACCTCGATCACCACGCTGTCCTCCAGCGCTTCGGCGCCGTGGGGAGTTCCCGATGCCCAATTCCAGCAGTCACCAGGAGTCACGACCGTGTCCTCGCCCTTGCTGAAGAACCGGAGCGCTCCCGAGATCAGGTAGCCGGTCTGCTCGTGCGGGTGTTGGTGTTCGGGTATCACCGCTCCCTTGACGAATCGGACTTCGGTGAGGTGGGTGGTTGCGCCGTGGATGAGCGACTTGAGCCACACCCCAGTGATCACTTCGTTGTACCCGGTCTTGTCCGTTTTGTTGATCATCATCGCCTCCAGGTTCTTCGAATGGAGCTCAATCGTCGATGGCTGCCACCGCCTCGATTTCCACCTGACACCCGAAGTGAAGATCTCTCGTGGGAACGACAGCCCGGGCGGGTCGGTGCTCACCGAAGCACTGTGCATAGACCGCGTTGACCCGCCCCCAGAGATCGATATTCGAAACATAGACGGTGGTCTTGATGACTCGGTCGAGGCCGCTCCCCGCCGCTTCGAGAACGGATGCAACATTGGAGATCGCCAACCTTGTCTGTTCCTCGATGGAGCCGACCCGGGGCTGGCCGGATGCCGGATCGATGGGCAGTTGTCCGGAAACAAAGACCAGGCCTTCATGGATCATGCCCTGTGAATAGTGGCCGGCGGGGGCGGGAGCATCTTTTGTTGAGATGGGGTGCATCTTATCTCCTTCGTGAGCCGGAGACAGTGTATCGGTATTCCGATCAGGGTCTCAGCTGGTGAAACGATCGTCGGCTCGGTTTCTTCGAGCGCGTGCGGCCTCCAGCCAGCCGGTTCGGACATCGCTGCGGTCGTCGAACTCTCCAACAAACGGCTTGATGTCGAGAACGGGGGTTCCGTCGATCAGGTCGAGGTTCTCGATGGAAAGTATGTTGTCGTCGATAGAGAGCAGATTGACCACCGAGAGCCCGATGGGGTTGGGCCGGCAAGGAGCGCGGGTGGCGAACAGCCCCCGAGCTTCGGTGTCGAGGAAGGGAACGACCTTGGGGCGCCACTGGGTCGATCGGTGGAGGTGGCAGAGCAGGTAAATGTGCGAAAAACCGTCGAGATCACTCAGACCCTCGGCGAACTCCGGGAACACCTCGACCGTTCCGCGCGCGCCATCGGACCGCGACGGTTGGATTGGCGTTCCCTTTCTCTCCTTAAACGGGCTATGAACGACGCCGATCGGGGTGTACTGGATGCTCATCGGTCGAATCCGGGTTTCAGATCCTTGAGTGCGGCACCGAGTTCGACCATTGCCGGGTCGACGTCCGCGCCGCGAAAAAATCCACTGAGCCGAATGTAGAGGCGATTCTTCGCCCGGTCGGCCTGAAACTCGTATTTCTTGCTCATCTCCTGCCTCCATAGCGTCGCTCGGAACCTTCAAAGGATACCTAAATCTCTACTGCGATGGATGTCAAATTCGTTGATTGAAACAAAGCAACCCTGGAGTTCATCTTCGGCGGCTCGAACCAGGAGATCGTGGCCGGTGGCGGCGCCGATACAGAATATTGGTGCCGGGGGAGGCCGTGATCAATCGAAGTGCTCCAGATTGATCGGGACCGCGACCCACGGGTGCTTGCGCGATTCATAGACCGAGACTCGCGGGGGAGGAAACATCGGATCGGCGAACGCGCCCACCGGGATGGCGATCAGATCGGGCTCCTGATCCGGACGATAGAAGACCGTCGAGCCGCAGGTCGGACAGAAGTGAAAGGTGATCAGGTTGCCGCTGTCGGCGGTGCGGGACCAACTCGAAGAGACGCCTTCGACCGCAACCTCGATTGCGGGAAACCGCGCCTGTTCGCCGAAGACGCTTCCCGTCCGGCGCTGGCAGTCGAGGCAATGGCAGATCGAGATCCGGACCGGTTCCCCGCTGACCGTCACGCTGAGTTGCCCGCAGCCGCACGAAGCTCGTCGCGTTGTCATCGTTGCCCCCGTTGGTGTTGTTGTCCGGTGATCGGTTTCACGGGCTCACTCGGGTGGAATCGGCAGGTCGTGCAGACGGAGAAACGAGAGCTTGTCCCAGTAGCCCCTTTGAATCTCGATCTTGCCGTCGCGGATGTGGAAGAACCCGCATCCCCGGAGCCCGAGTGGGTCTCGCCATTCCAGGATTGCCCAGTCGCCATCCTGGAAGATATTCTCGACGATGCACACCATTTCGGCCCGCGCGAACTCCGCCTCGAACATTTCGCGAATCGCTGCGCGTCCGTTCACCGCGGACTCGGGTGCCTGGTGGTTGACGGCATCCTCCGCGTACAACGCCGCGAGGCTCTCGACATCCGCCCGGTTGAACGCATCCACCCACCTCTGGACCACTTCTCTGGGTTGCATGCTGTCATCGTACCCCAGGCGGCGATCCTGTTACTTGGACTTTTCGTTGCCGCGTTTGAAGTTGCCCGTCGCCTTGGCCATGGACAGTTGCTGCCCGGCTGGGTCGAGATTCAGGATCCGCGCCAGAAACGCGGCCGCCCTCCGGCCTTTGAGACTGAGGACCTGCCGGCCGCGCCACGAGATCTCGACCCTGCCGTCCTTGAGTCGCCGGTATTCAAACGGTGCGTCCTCGAGGCCTCCCCGGTTTTCGGTGATCATCGGTCTTCCATTTGGTGGAGTCCGGGGTCTTGTTCAGGGATCATTGAGTCGACGGTGTGGTGAACGCGAAGTCATCAGCCGGGATGATCGAGTTGATCATGGGTTCAACTCGGCCGCACGCTCGCGTCGGATCGCCTGGATCATCTCGTCGAGTTTCTGAAGAAACCGAGATCTGTCCCGCTTTGCCAACGGTGGTGGCCCGCCGGTGATCTCTCCTGCGCCGCGCAGTTCGTCGAGCAGTCCGCGGGTGGCGAGCGCCGAGCCGATGTTGTCTTCGGTGAACGGTCGCCCGGTGGTGCCGATGACCCGGGCGCCCGCGCTGAGGCAGCGGTCGGCGAGAGGGATATCGGCCGTGATGACGATATCGTGCTGCTCGACGTGATCGACGATCCAGTCATCGGCGGCGTCGAACCCGGTCCCCACCACTTCGAGCGAGATCCAGCGCTCGTCGGGGGTTCGCATCCACGAGTTGGCCACGAGAGTGACCTCGAGCCCATAACGACCGGCGACGCGGAAGACCTCGGTTTTCATCGGGCACGCATCGGCATCGATGAAGATATGCAGCAATTCAGACCCCATTCTCGTGTCCCTGTGGATCTCTGTCTCTCCTCGAATGACGTTCCATTCTCCAACGTCACCAGCAAACAAAAACCGACAATCGCCGTGTTATGCCGTTTTTGATCGTGTTCTACCGGCGAGGGCAGCTCCGAGGAAACTCATTGGGATATACGCCAAGAGAAGATCGGCGACGTTGAACCACAACGGGCCTCCGAGCATGCTGGTCGCAGCAATGCCACCCATTAAGAAAAACGCGCCAATACACATTGCAGACATCACGTGGTGGCTTGCCGCGAACTTGGCGGCAATGAAGGCTCCGGCGAGCGTTCCGAGTGCGTGAGCCAAAAAGGGAAAGATGAAATTTACCGGAGTGAACATCTTCATGCTGTCGCGCAGGTTTTCCATTGTGGAAACGTCAGCGCCCTCGGGAAGTGGAATCACTGATGGGCCAATGTTGACGAGTAAAATATTGACGAAACTGCCTACGACGACGCCGGCAATCACTGCCAAGATGTTCTTTCCGATGGGTTTCATGGCCACGGTGTTCATCCTTTAGGTATCGACTGCGGTATCTGCCACATGGAGAATCCTTCTACGACGCGCCAGATGATGAGGTCGTTCACACATTGTGGCACAACGATCCGTGCCCCGGTGCCACCGTGACGTTGTTCGAGCTCAAGCCACCAACTACGTGGTGCCGTTTGTGATCATCGCTCGGTCCGAGCGAGCGATTTCACGGGTGGCACCGAAAAACTCGTCACGGGCATGGACGGACTCGTGGAGCGGACATCGAGCATCCAGTATCGAGGTTTGAGTATCGGCCGCCCGCGAGGCGGGCTATACTCAAACCAAGATCATGCCGCAGCATATCGAGCCTGACCATCCGCAGTCGTCAGCACTGCTCGCCAACCTCGAGGAGACCCGCCGCGAGGTTGTGGTCCCGGATGAGTACCTCGCCCTCGTCGAGACGGTCTCGCGGTTCTTCGGGGTCCGCCAGGCGCTTGAAAAGCTCCTCAACGAGTTCTTTCACCCGCTTCGCAATGTCAAGGCAGTCATCAATCAGTTGCGCAGCCTCTGCGGTGGGATGTTCCACTATTTCGAACGGACCGAGGGGCGGGCCGAATCGGCGGCGCTGCTCAACGACCTCTTCTGCGTGCTCTACAAGATCGAGCTCAATCTCGAGCTACTCAGCAATCTTGTCGGGACCCACCTCCAGTTCATCGAAACCTTGAGCCGGTCGCGTTACAGCGACGAGTACGCAGGCGTGATGCTCCACGCCCTCGAGCAGCTGACCGAGGTCCAGGCCGCCCACGGCAGCAGTTTCCTGCCCTACTCGGGTCTGTCGAAACGACTCGGCAGCCGTCTCGTGGACGAGGAGTTGCTCGGCGCCCGCTTCGGCGCCCTGTACGCCGGGACCGTGCGGTACGGGGTCGGTATTTTCGCCAACAACGTTTCGCTGGGCGACTGGTGCGCCGGTCAACCCGCAGGATCGTCGCGCCAATGCCGCGACAGGGTCGTCAAGCCCCTCGAGCGCGCCATCGCGGAGGCCGGCGCCACCCTCGGACGGGTCACTCCCGAAGAGGTGCTCGAGCTGCCCAACCTCGATGATCTCCTCAACCTGACCATGGCTGGATCGAGGAAGCTGACAAGCCCCATCGAGCGGATCGGACTCTATGTCTATCTGGCGGGAATTTCCGAGCTCGAGCACCGCAACATGGAGATTCTCCGAGCCCTCTACTACTCCATTGACACGGTCTGCGCAGATGGCTCGGACGAGGATGTGACCCGGGCGGTGGATCTCATCACCGGCCATCTCACCAGTTGTGAAAGCTCGCACAAGAATCTGCTCTACAAGTGTCTCGAACAACTCGGCCGGGGCATCGCCAAGCGGGGAGGGGACCCGCTGGCCAAGCATTTTGTCGAACGCACCATCGCCACCGGTTTCGAGGGCCCCGAGGTCAGCGGGGTCTCGGAGGAGTGGGAGACCCACGTCAACCCCCACCACCTGACCTGTCTGCGGACCTGGCTCGCCATCATCATGTCGGACCCCTTCCGCTTCGAGCAGCTGCTGTCGGCGCTGGTCATCAACATCCACTTCAAGGGTGTTTTCGTCGCGGACACTGATCTGTTTCAGCGTGATATCTCGGCGCTGCTCAATTCGGATATTTCCGACGCTTTCGCGCTCATCATGCAGGTCGTCACCCACGTGCCGGTCTTTTTCAATGAGGTCGGTTCGGAGGGCCAGCTCCGAGATGTCTCGACCCGGATCGACCAGATCACCCACCGCCGCGATCCGGTGATCCATTACTTACGCAAGCAGTGCCACGCCGAATCCAACAACCGGTTGGTGGGTTTTGCCGCCAATGTCTATGACTACTGGGTGACCGGCAAGCCCGAGGGGCTCGAACCGTATCTGCCGGAGAACGTTTACGCCGCCCTCGATCCCGAGGCCGAGTGGTTCGTCGGCCCGCACGCGGTCACAGCGAAGCTGGCAAGGAGAGGTTCGCGCCTGGCCGAACTCGAGCAGCGCGATGTTGAAGATCTCGACGGCGAGTTCTCCAAGCTCGATGTCGGAAGCCGCGCCGACCGCGAACGGGTGTTGCTGCTGATCCGGCTCTATCGTCTGCTCAAGACCAAGTACTCCAACTCGCCCGAGGGCATCTTCGAATCCCTCGAGCACTCCCCGCTGGTCGAGACCAAGACCGTCGAGGCTTTTGCCGAAGCCTTCGAGGGGTCGGATCCCCTCGCGGTGGTGGCGGCCGGCAACCGGGTTCTCGAGGAACTCAGGGCTCAGATCACCTCGTCGGAGGTCACCGAGGCCTATGAGAACATCTATCACAAACGCCACATCGCGGCCGGAATCCCGTCCATGTACGGCACCTACCGCGAACCCAAGTTCGACGCCATGGGACTCCTGTTGCGGGTGATGAACGCGCTCAAACCACAGCTCGAGAAATGCGTTGCGGATTTCAACTATCGCTATATGACCCGTGAGTCCATCGCCGAGGCCTACGGGATCCTGCTCGAGATGCTCGAGGGACTCAAGATCGCCGGGCTGCGGATCCAGCATCTGTCAACCAAGCTCGAGATCCTCGGCAGCGTCATCATGCACGGCAACCTTTCGGCCGGCCAGTATCTCAATATCTTCGATTTCATGTCCGAAGCCCTCAACGACGTGGTCGAGACCAACTACATCGCGCTCCACAACCGCAATCTGGAGCGGTTGCCCGTGACCCACGAGGGTGCGCCCGGGTCTGAAGACCTCGTCGCGGGCCGGCGGTCGGAGCGATTCCTGCGTTCGATCATCACCTCGACATACGCGATCCAGGAGCTTGATCTCTTCCTTCGTCGGATCGGCGAGAGCCTGCGCCGAATGACCGAGACCCTGTCCGACGAGGCCTGCAGCGTGGTCCTCGGCTACAGCCCGACGCGGCTGATCAGTTTCCTCCACGGGCCTCTCGGTGAGCAGGAGGATCAGCTGGCCTTGGGTTACAAGGGCTACTCGCTCAAGCGATTGTGCATGTTGGGTCTGCCGGTACCGTCGGGCTTTGTGGTTTCCACCGAACTCTTCGACATCCAGGGGGCTCTCGACTATCAAGACCTCGAAAGGGACACCAAGGAGCGCGTCGCGGGGGCGCTCGGCAGGCTCGAAGAGATCACCGGCCTCGTGCGCAACGACCCGCGGAAGCCGCTGGTGCTCTCGGTGCGGTCAGGGTCGGCGTTTTCCATGCCCGGGATGATGGACACCATCTTGAATGTCGGGCTCAATATCCCCCTTCTCGAGGCCATGGATGACGGCAGCGAGCGCGCCTGGGGCGCCTGGGACTGCTACCGGCGTTATTTGCAGAACGTGGCCATGTCGTGCGGCGCCGATCGCGATATTTTCGACGAGGTGATGATCCGGTACAAGGAGAACTACCGGGTCGATGTCAAGCTCCAGTTCACTGCCGCGCAGATGAAGGAGATGGCGCTCGAGTATCGCGAGGTCGGTGAGCGTCAGGGTGTGAAATTCATCGATGATCCCATCGAGCAGCTCATGCAGGCGATCCTGCTGGTTCTCGACTCGTGGGATTCTGAGCCGGCGAGGTTGTACCGGCGCCAGCTCGGACTCGCCGATGGCTGGGGGACCGCGGTCATCGTTCAGAGGATGGTCTTCGGCAACATGAACCGCGAGTCGGGTTCGGGGGTGGTCTTTACCACCAATCCGCGCTCGTCGACCACCGTCATCGGGCTCTTCGGCGACTTCACCCGTTGCTCGCAGGGCGAGGACGTGGTCGCGGGTCTGGTGTCGCCGTCGCCGATCAGTGAACGCCAGCGCAAGGAGTATTCGCCCAACGTCGAAGGCTCGTTGGAAATTGAGTTCCCGGAGATCTACACCGCGATCCGAAAGATCGCGTTCGAGCTCATCAACGAGCACGGCTACGAGCACCAGGAGATCGAGTTCACCTTCGAGTCGGGTGAGACCGATGGACTCTTCTTGTTGCAGACCCGTCCGGTTCGCCACACCCGCACCGGGGACCTCAAGATCTTCGCCCACCCCGAAAAGCTCGAGAGACACCTCCTCGGATCCGGGATCGGGGTCAGCGGCGGCGCCATGTCGGGCCGGGTGGCGTTTTCGGAGACGGATGTGGAGCGCCTGCGGGTCTCCTACCCCGAGGAACGGGTGATTCTGATCCGCCCCGATACGGTGCCCGAGGACATCGGCGTCGTGCTCTCGGTGGACGGTCTGCTCACCGCCCGTGGCGGATTCACATCGCACGCCTCGGTGACCGCAAAGCGTCTCGGCAAGTGCTGTGTGGTCAACTGCAAGGGCCTGACGGTGGATACTGCGAACAATCTTGCAAAAATCGGCGAGAAACCTATCCTCGCCGGAGATCCGCTCTCGATCGATGGTTACTCGGGCCAGGTTTGGGCGGGCGAGCACGAGATCGCGGGAGCTCGCGATCCGGTTCGACTGTTCTAGTGAATCAGGGGGAAGACATGGCAGTGAACGGCGCAGAAGGGATTCTCGGAATCAACGGCCTCGGCCGGATCGGCAAGCTGACCCTGTGGCACGAGGCGGGCAACCAGCGCTTTGAACGCCTGGTGGTCAACACCGGACGCCCGGTCGGCAAGGGGATCGACGCCATCGTGCGTTATCTCTCGTCGGACAGCACCTATGGCAGCCTCGGTCGTTTTCTTTTTGGCCGCAACGGACCGTGGCGCTGCATCGAGATCCTCGATGCGGAGCAACAGCTCCTGTCCATCAACGGGGTCGAAATCAAGTTGCTGACCGAGCACCGAAACCCCAAGGACATCGGCTGGGCCGATCACGAAGTCAAGATCGTTGTCGACACCACCGGCGGCTTCCGTGATCCGAACCTCCCTGCCGGTCACCCCGGGGGCAGCCTCCAGGGCCATCTCGAGGCCGGTGCTCAGTTGGTGCTGGTGAGTGCCGCGTTCAAGATGAAAGACCCTTCAGCCCGGTTCCCCGATGACGCCGGGATGCTGATCTACGGCATCAACCACGATTCGTTCGATCCGCGGAGGCACTGCATCATCTCGGCGGCGTCGTGCACCACCACCGCGTTGGCTCATATGATGCTGCCGCTGCTCGACCACGAACTCACCCACACCATGCTCACCGCCTCCATGTCGACGGTCCACGCCTCGACCAACTCTCAGAGCGTCCTCGACTCGGTGCCCAAGGCGAACGCGAGCGATCTGCGCAAGAACCGCTCGATCTTCAACAACATCATCCTCACCTCGACCAACGCCGCCGCCGCCCTCGAGCACGTCATGCCCGAGATCGCCACCATCGGTTTTCTCGCCGACTCGGTGCGGGTGCCGATCAATACGACCTCGCTCATCATCCTCAACTGCACCTTCCAGTCCAAGCTCGACGAATACGGCAATGCCCTCATCAACCGCCAATCGGTCAACAGCATCTTTGCCGAGTACGCAGCGAACCCCGATTCGGGGGTGCTCTTCACCGAAGAGCAGAACGTTTCATCTGACATGATCGGCGAGCCCTACGGGGTGATCATCGAGGGTTCCGAGACCCACGCTCGGACCGGGTTTACCCGAGTCAACCTCGCCGAGCTCGGTCTCAAGGAACTCGATCCCGAGCACCTCGAAGTCGAGGTCCCGGTGACTCACCTCAAGCTTTTCGGTTGGTATGACAACGAGTTCGGCTCATACACCAGGAGACTGAGCAAGCTCTGTCACTACATGGCGGATCGGCTGGGTTAAGCCCCGCGTCCGCGTCCGCGTCCGCGTCCGCGTCCGCGTCCGTTCCCGATCCCGATCCCGTGTCCGCGTCCGCGTCCGCGTCCGCGTCCGGGACCGTGCCCGAAACCCAACCTCAGCCGAACAAGAGCGGTTTGATCCCGTTCTTCGTCCGTTTGTAGCGCCGACGTCTCGTCGGCGATGGCGGCAAGCCGCAGAAGGTTGGTTCCGTCGTCCGCGAGACGCGGGCTCTTCAAGGGGTGCGCTGCGTGTTCAGTGACCGAATGAGCAGTGACCGTATTCGCCTGACACATGGGCACGGGAACGGGATCGGGATCGGGATCGGGAGCGACGCCCAACCAGCATCGAGCATCGAGCATCGGACGCGGACGCGGACTCGGGAAGCTACCCGAACAGCAACTCCCACCCGACTGCGAAGACCGCGATATCGGCGATGATGTGGCTGACCCATCCCGGCCAAATCGACCGGTAACGGCTGTAGAGCACCGCCCAGATCACGCCGCCGAGAAAGACCCCGAACGAGGCGAGGGCATTGAGGTGAACCGGGAGGTAGGTGCTCAAGGCCACAACGTGGTGTGCGGTGAAGACCGCCGCCGAAGCGAGCACCGCGAGGAAACGCGGCATCAGCCGCTCGCAGTTGCTGAAGACGAACCAGCGGTAGACATACTCTTCCATGAGCGAGTTGGCGAAGGTCCAGCCGAGGGCGCCGAGCAGATAGGCCCTCGGCGTGGTGAGCCCCATCTCATCGACCTCTCCGGCGAGTTCGCCCATGTCCATGTCGAAAACGCCGAAGAACCACGCAGCGAGAACGATGGCGGCGCCCGCGACGAGACCGGTGAGCAGCCCGATCCCGAGGCCCCCTTCGCGAGGCGGTGACCAGCTCGGTTTGCCGTGCTCGATCACGAGATACCAGAAGGCGGGGAATGCGATCAGCCAGATCTTGGCGGCCATGAAGAGCGCCTGACCCACCGGGCCGGGGAGAAGGATCATGGCGGCGGCCGTGCCCAGGCTGGGCACCGGCACCATCAGAGTGAGGGCGATGACCGCCCTCCGGTGCTCGGGCTGCGATCGCGGTTTCGGACTCACAGTCCTGGTATGCCGAGGATCAGATTCGGGTCGGGACAGATCTCGAGCCAGTGCGCGACTTCGGACGGCGCGGCGACACCGGGGAAATCACCCGAATGGCCCATGAGATCGGCCGTGATCTGGAAGTGGAGATGAGGCGGCCATCCCCCGTTCTCCATAAGATCGCCGACCACGGCGAATTCCTCGCCCGTCTCTAGGGTTTGGCCCATCTCGAGTCGAACCACCGAATGCCGGCCGAGGTGGCCGTAGAGGGTCCAGAATCGAATCCCGTCGAGTTCGTGCTCGAGGATGACGGTGGGGCCGTAGTTGCCGAGCCCCGTGTTGTCCGCCACCGAGTGGACATGAGCAGCGAGCGGCGTCATGACCTCGGTGCCGTCCATGACGAAGAGATCGATGCCCAAGTGAACGCTGCGATTCTCACGCTCCCCGTCGAAGAGCGGCGAGTGGCGATAGAGCACCCGATCTTCGTTGTAGCGGCCGACACCCACCGGGAGCTCGGCTTCGGCGACCCTGACGAAGAGCCGTTCGCTGAAGCCGGTGACGTCGTTGATGTCGATCTGGGCGAAGTCGGTACTGCTCTCGGTGAAATCGAAGACCACCACCCCGCCCGCCGCCAGATTGAAGGGGATGACCGGCTGAAAGCTCCCCTTTCGGGACGCGAGCATGGAGGGTAGGTCGTGGCTCATTGGGGCATTGTAAGGGGGAAAGCGGGTTAACGCATTACCCGAACGAGCGCTGCGGCGACCTGAAGGAGGAACTCGATCAGGGTTGGGGACCACGTGGTCGATGTCGGATCTGAACTCGGGGCAAAGGTCCGCGGTAGCGGGCCGGGGCGGGCTCGGCGGGCGTTCTCAGCGCGGAGTTCCGCTTCGCGCTCCTGCGTGCGAAGACTCCCACCATCTCGAATCCAGCGGAGGATGGCGGCGAGTTCGTCCGAGTCGAACCAGGCACCGTGGTCGCCGCAGACATCGATGATGACGCCGCTCTTTTTGTCGTAGTTGCGCCGGTGCATGAGCTGATCGCATTCGATGCACTTCCGATAGAGGCGATCGCTGATGACGACCCGCTTGATCGGCCCGGTCTTCCTGGCCTCGGCTCGCGCCGCGGCGGCGGCGTGGACATCGGCCGACACCGGCGAGACGGCGGCCCGCTCGACGAGATGCCGAAAAGCGGGGTGACCGAGCCAGAGCCCCGCGCATCTCGGGCACTCGAAGATCGAGAGGTTCTCGACGCCGAAATCGCGGCTGGTGAGAAACCGCTGGTCTTCGCAGGCGGGGCAGATTTTCTTGGTGGTTTCACCCGCCTTCTCCTGAGGATCGAGCCGGAGGGCGCAGTGGTGGCAATAGGTCGCGTGGTCGGAGACTCGCGCCATGCAACCCGGGCAGATGGTGTGGAGATCGCGCTCATGGAGGGTGAAGTCGGAGCCACAGTGGCCGCACGCGGCGACCGCCGACTGCCGCGTGGCGCCGCACGACGAGCAACGCACCACCGATGCGGAGTGCGGTCGCGGCGTGGGGATCTCAATTTCCTGGCCGCAATGGCAGTGGAATCGATCACCGGGATCACGGCCGGTCGCATCGTACTGGCGTTTGCACAGGGGGCAGGCAACGAGGTGACGCATTATCGTATTTGATTGTACGGCACAGCAGCGGCTTTCGTGGTGGGGACCAGTCTGGAACGGGACCTGGAACGGACGGGATCGGGATCGGGATCGGGATCGGGAACGGACACGGGCACGGGTACGGTAACGGATTCGCTCGGGAGGGGGAGAGGATCATCCGACCACACCGGTAAAAACCAGGTAACGCCTCCCGGCCCTGCTTGCGCCCGCCGCCCATTTCGCGATAGGGTCGCGGCCATGAAAATGCTCATTCTTTTCGCACTCGTCTGTCTCTTCCCAATGATGGTCGCCGCAAACAACGTTGAAGCGCCATCCGACGTCGCGGCTCCGCCGGCCGATGCCGAGGTCACCGACTCCGGTCTCGCCTCCAAGGTCATCAAAGCGGGAACCGGCACGGTCCACCCCGACGCCTGGGACTCGGTCACCGTCCACTACACCGGTTGGACCACCGACGGCAAGATGTTCGACTCGTCGGTGAGTCGCGGTCAGCCCGCAACATTTCCGCTCAACCGGGTGATACCTGGTTGGACCGAGGGAGTCCAGCTCATGGTCGTCGGTGAGAGCCGGCGCTTCTGGATCCCCGAGGGCATTGCCTACGGCGGTCGTCCGGGCTCGCCTGCGGGAATGCTCGTCTTCGATGTCGAGCTCATCGAGATCACCGAATCGCCGGATCCACCGAAGGCACCCGCAGACGTTGCGGCGCCGCCGAAGGACGCCGGGGTCACCGACTCGGGTCTCGCATACAAGATCCTCAGCCCGGGAACCGGCACCGTCCATCCCGACTCATGGGATCAGGTCACGGTCCACTACACCGGCTGGACCACCGATGGCGAGATGTTTGACTCGTCGGTCGGTCGCGGCCAGCCCGCAACCTTTCCCCTCGACCGGGTGATCCCCGGTTGGACCGAGGGTCTTCAGCTCATGGTGGTCGGCGAGAAACGCCGTCTGTGGATCCCGGTTGAGCTTGCCTACAACGGCCAGCCCGACCGCCCCGCGGGGATGTTGGTCTTTGATGTCGAATTGATCGAGGTGAAAGACCAGGTCGAGCCGCCGAAGGCTCCGAGTGATGTCAGCGCACCGCCGGCCGATGCTGAGAAAACGGCATCCGGCCTGGCGAGCAAGGTTCTGGAACCGGGCACGACCACCGATCGCCCCGGGCCCACCAGCCGAGTCACCGTTCACTACACGGGATGGACCACCGACGGAAAAATGTTTGACTCGTCGGTCACCCGCGGCCAGCCCGCGACCTTTGCGCTCAATCAGGTGATTCCGGGTTGGACCGAAGGCGTTCAGCTCATGGTGGTCGGTGAGAAGCGCCGCTTCTGGATCCCGGAATCCCTGGCCTACAAGGGTCAGCAGGGCGCACCGGCGGGGATGCTCGTCTTCGATGTGGAACTGATGAATATCGAGTAGGAGACACGAGATTCATGCGGGGGGCATTCCCCAGCATTACATGAACGAATACGGGCGAGGGCCATCCTCGCCCGTTTCTTTGTCGGCGTATTGACTTGCAGCCCGGCGGGTGACTCGGGTAGCGTGCTAGAAGTGAGCACTTCTGAACCCTCGACCGTGACACGCCCCGAAGTGTCGTTGGTGATTCCGGTTTTCAACGGCGACAGCTTTCTCGCCGAAAGCCTCGCCCGGCTCGAGGCCTTCTTCAAGGGCACCGATCTCGTCGTCGAGGTCATCGTCGTTGACGACGGCTCGACCGACGGCACTCCCGAGATCCTCGACAGGTGTTCCATGGTCGGGCTCGTGGTTGTTCGACTGCCCGCCAATCAAGGGAAGTTCGCCGCTCTCAGAGCGGGGATGGCGGTTGCCCGGGGAGGGTGCCGGATCTTCACCGATGCCGATTTGCCCTACGATCTCGAGGCCATCCGATATATGGCAGAGCTGATTCTGGAACAGGATTTCCACATCGTCGTCGGTGATCGGACCCTTGCCGAGTCCGAACTCGGGGTCGACCAGCCTCTCTTGCGCCGTCTCAGCACGCGGATGTTTTCGTTTTCGGTGCGGATGTTGGTCACCGGGGAACTCTTCGACACCCAGGTCGGATTCAAGGCGTTCCGCGGCGATGTAGCCTCGGTTTTGTTCCCACTCGTGACCGACGATGGATTCGCAGGCGATGTCGAGCTCCTCTATGTCGCCCTCAAATACAACCTGGCGATTCGTCGGATCCCCGTCAGACTGCTGCGCACCGGGCCGACCACGGTCAGCGTCGTCGGGCACTCGCTGCCGATGCTGAGAACCATCGCCGGTCTGCGGCGTCGTTGGGCGTCCGGCGGCTACGACTCTCCGGGTCTTCGACAGCTCGCTGACCAACGCTATTGGACCTCACCATCCGATGAATGATGACCAGCCCCGTTGGCTCGCCGTACTCCACGCGCTGCGCTGGCCGGTGGTGGTCGCCGTCCTCGCCCTGATGGTATTGTTCGGGGTTCGTGAACTGCTTGAAACCGCCCGCGAAGGTTCTCGGGCAACGGTGGACACGGTCCGGGCGTTGGGGGAAGGCGCCGCCGAGGTTGCGAGCCGTTTTGCCACGGGAACCATCACCACGACCTTTGTCTCGGCCATTCCGCGGCTCGTGCCGGATGGCGGCACCCTGCTGGAGCTGGCCGCGTTCGAGGCCACCGAGACAATCTCGCGGACCGATGACAAGAGAATCTTCTTCGATTTCGTGCCCCTTGGGGCCACCGTCAGCGAGATCCGGGTTCCGGTGACCTACCGATATCACCTTCGGTTCGACGAGGAGTGGACGCTCTCGGTGGTCGAGGGAACCTGTGTCGTTCACGCACCGCCGATTCGTCCCACCCTGCCGCCGGCGATTCACACCGATCGGATGGAGAAGCGGTCCGAGAGCGGTTGGCTGCGCTCCAACGAGGATGAGGAGATGGAGACGCTGATGAGCAGCCTCACCCCGACCCTCGTTGATCGCGCGAGGGATGCGGATCACCTCGAACTGGTGCGTGAGCGTTGCCGGGCCAGAGTCGGTGAGTTCGTCCGGTCGTGGCTCCTCCTCGAGGATCAATGGGGCGACGGGCGATTGAACTCGGTCACCGTGATCTTCGCCGATGAACGGGACCTCGAATCGGGAGCGTTGCCACCGACCGTCTTTGTCGAACGGGACTGAAGCTGATCCTTTCCTCGATACCGGCCTTCTGGGCCGCCCCTGGCGACCCAGCGTCGCGTAATCAAAGACGCTCAAAGTTACCGCGTTTGAGAGTGGGCCAGGCGTGGCTTGAAGAGTGTCAGACTTCGTGGTGGCGATTTCTCGGCGTGAAGGTGTCTGAAGGGCAGGCAGGATGCCTGCCCCACAAAGATTCCGTTGTGCTGTTGTGGAGGAGGCTTCCAGCCTGCTCATGGAACGAAGAGTTGAATTGATCACCGGCCTTCTGGGCCGCCCCTGGCGCCCCAGCGTCGCACGTGCAGCGTGGTCATGATTGGGAGGCCGGAAAGACTGTGACCACGCTGCCCGCGCGAGCGACGGCCTCCTTCTGAGCTGGAGCGCACCGTAACCAACGCTGAACCCGTGGAGTGCCCGGCACGGACATTGTGTGGAACGGGACGCGGCTCCGGGATGTCGTACCTGCACAATGCCGAGCCCGGCACGTCCCGGTGTGCGGTGTTTCCACGTGCATTTGTCGTGAGGCTCTCCGGTGGAGGGAGAGACGGCCACCCCCCCGGTACGCGTGGCGTGGTGCCATTTGTTGCATTGTTCGGCGGTGAGCCTTTTCGGCGAAGGTCATTCGCTGATGCCGATCAATGCAACGGGTGGCTCCGGAGAACTCGTCACGGATGCTCCTCTGCAGGATCGCTGGGGGCGGCGGTCTCGGTTACGTGACCGTGGCAGAGACAATCGGCCATCGGGCACGGGCTCGGGCTCGGGCACGGAAACGGAAACGGAAACGGTCACCGCTACGGCCACCGCTACGGCCACGGCCACGGCCACGGCCACGGTAACGGTCACAGCCACGGCGTTTTCGGGTCGATCCAAACCCTCCGCGTGTCGCCGGCATCTCAGGAGCGTGAACAGGCAAGATCAATACCGACGACAAAGGAGTTGGAAATGAAGCAAGTGATGACCATGGCTGCTGTTGTACTTCTCGTTGCGGGCGCCGCGGTGGCGGGTGAATACACCGAGACCTTCGATCAGACCTACGCGATGGACCACGGTGGGCAGGTGGCTCTCGAGAACATCAACGGTGATGTGACCATCGAGGTCTGGGACGAGGCGGAAGTGCGGGTCTACGCGGTGAAGAGCGCGAGTTCGCCCGAACGCCTGGACGCCCTGAGGATCGATGTGGATGCTTCGGCGCGGGGTGTGTTTGTCGACACCCACTACCCCAACTCCCGTGATCTCAGTGATGGCGATCGTCACGGTCACATGAAAGTCGAGTACACCCTGACCGTGCCGAGATTTGCCGCCATCGACGGTGTCGAACTGGTCAATGGGGATCTCCTCATCGATGGAGTCGAGGGCGATGTCGACGCCGATACCGTCAACGGGGAAATCGTCGTTCGCGGTGCGATCGGCGAGATCGAACTCGAAACGGTCAACGGCGGGATCGAACTCGAAGTCGATTCGGGTCTGAGCAAGGAAGTGTCGTTGAGTTCCGTCAATGGAACCATTGAAGTCTTTCTCAGCGGATCGGCCGAGATCCGTGCGGAGACCGTCAACGGCAAGATCCGCAACGACTTCGGGATCGAGGTCAAAAAGGGCAAATATGTCGGTTCCTCCATGAACGGAAGCATTGGTAGCGGCGGCCCCTCCGTCGATTTGGAAACCGTCAACGGTGGGATTTGGGTCAGTTCTCGCTGAGATCCCCGACTCCCACGGTGATCCAGGCAACAGGGGCGGGAGCAATCCCGCCCCTTATTTGTTAACACGCGAACTCCCGAGGCGTTTCTTCCGTATTGATGTACAGGGGGATCGCTATGACCAAGAATGTTGGAATTATCCTTGCGGTGGGTTTTGCGCTCGTCGCGTTTGTTGGCGCAGACGTGGGCGCCACGGCAGCAGATGCCGGAATCTCGGTCGAGGGCTATATCTACGGTACGGTGGAGACCAGGTCCGGAAAGACCCACACCGGTGTCCTGCGTTGGGACGATGAAGAGGCTTTCTGGGACGACCTCTTCCACTCGGCCAAGGACGAGCTTCCGTACGAGGAGTATGCCGAAGAACCAGGCGCGGACGAAGAGGCAACCTGGTGGGAGCGGATGGCCACGACCATTTCGGGGGATCTCAACCTCCACCAGGTGTCACGGTCGGTCGCCGTCCGCTTTGGCGATCTCGAGCAGATTCGGGTGACCGGCGGCAACGACGCGGTGCTGACCCTCCGCGATGGGACCGAGATCGAGGTCTCCGGATACGCCAACGATGTCGGCGCGACGATCGTGGTCTTCGATGCCAAACCCGGTCAGGTCGAAGTGCCGTGGAAGAAGATCGACACCATCACCTTTTCAGCAACTCCGCCCGATGCCGATCCGGGGAGCTTTCGACTGCGGGGAACCGTGTCGACCACCGAAGGTGAGTTCGTCGGTTTCATTCAGTGGGACAACGAGGAGAGCCTGAGCACCGATCGACTCGACGGCGACACCGACGACGATGACGTCAGCATCGCGATGGGCGATATCCGCTCCATCGAGCGGCGCGATCGACGGAGTTCGACGGTGGTGCTCAAGGATGGAACAGAGATGGTGCTCTCGGGCACCAACGATGTCAACGATGACATCCGCGGGATCCACGTCGAGGATGCGCGGTTCGGCAGGGTCGAAATCGACTGGGACGAGTTCGAAAGGGTCATTTTTGACGATCCTGGAACGAGCGGGGCCTCCTACGCAGACTATGCAGTTCCGTCACACCTGGCCGGCACGGTGAAGATGATCAGCGGCGACTGGCGGACGGGCAGGCTGGTCTTTGATCTCGATGAGCAGGGGAGTTGGGAGATGCTCGATGGTTCGTCGAACAACATCGACTACACGGTGCCGTTCTCCATGGTTGCCTCTATCGAGCCGACCCGTGGTTCCGGGAGCCTCGTTCGTCTGCGCAGCGGGATCGAGCTGGAACTCGAAGATAGCCACGATGTCGACAGGGACAACTCAGGAGTAGTGGTGATCCCGGCCGGTTCGGGGGAACCGGGTTACGTGCCCTGGCGGGAGATCGCAAAGATCGAGTTCGACTGATCACCGATCGGTCCGGTTGCCGTAGAATCGATGTGCTGCGATCACACGAGCCTCGAGTTTTCACTGGCCTGATGTAGGTGACAACCGCCGGTGAGACCTTATGGCGAGGAGATTCTGGGTATGCGGGACCACTACCGATCGTCATCGCCCTATGAGGGCCTTGTTGGATTTTCGCGCGCTGTACGCCACGGCAGCCGCATCGTGGTTTCGGGCACGGCGCCCATCGGAGAAGACGGCCAAACGGTGTCCGGCGACGCCTACGAGCAAGCGAAACAGTGTTTCAAGGTCATCATTGAGGCCGTGGTCGCCCTCGGCGGATCCCGCGAAGACGTGATTCGGACGCGGATCTATGTCACCGACGCCGCCGATTGGGACGCGGTCGGCCGCGCCCACGGCGAGGTTTTCGGTGAGGTCTTCCCGGCCGCGACCATGGTGGTGGTCGCCGGTCTGTTGGATCCGCGATGGCGGGTCGAGATCGAGGCGGAGGCCGAGGTCTCGGGATGAAGTTGTCGCGGGTCGCCGCCCTGTTGATGGTCGCGGTCGTGACGGCAGGCCTGCGGGCGGCGGACGAGACACCGAGGTTGGACTACGCGCTCTCCGACCAGTTCGGGACGACCCATACCGATGAGGAGTGTGGCGGAGCCGTAGTCGTTCTTCTCGGCGGCGATCGCAAGGGTTCGGCATACATCGCTGAGTGGGGGCCGGTTCTGCAACAAAACTACGACCGGGAGTTCGTTGAGGGCGCGGTGTGTTCGGTGGGTTTCGCCCACCTCAAGGGGGCGCCGTTCTTTGTCAAAAAAAAGATTGTCGCGAGCTTCTCCAAAGACCCCGAAGCCTGGATCCTGCTCGATTGGAAGGGTGTGATTTCGAAGAACTGGGGCGCCGAAAAGGGTGCCTCCAATCTCTATGTCTTCGACCGAAGAGGCGAGCTTGTATATTCCGTGAGTCTGCGAGAGTTCGATCAAGCGGTCGTCGAGAGCATCATCGGCGTTGTGGAGAAGGCGGTGGCCGAACAGTGAGTCTGACATTCTGGGATGAACGGTTTACCGAGGAGGGTTTCGCCTACGGAGAAGAGCCGAATCGGTATCTTCGCGAGCAGCTCGATCGACTCTCGCCTGGGTCACTCCTCTTACCCGCCGAGGGTGAGGGACGCAACGCGGTTTGGAGCGCTACTCGCGGCTGGGAGGTTCTCGCCTTCGATACCAGTACGGTCGGGCGTGACAAGGCACTAGCGACGGCTCGGCGAAAAGGGGTGGAAATCGCCTACGAGCTGCGCTCGGTAGCGGAGCCGATGCGCGACATCGAGGCCCGATTCGACGCGGTCGGGCTGGTCTTCATGCACCTTCCCGTGGATGTGCGGAGGATGGCCCACCAAGGGGTGGCGCGGTGCCTTCGACCCGGGGGAACCCTGATCCTAGAAGCCTTCTCGACGGAGCAACTCAAACGGGGGACCGGCGGACCCCGCGACCTGGGGCTGCTCTACACCACGACGGATCTCGAAGAGGACTTCGCGGGGCTCGAGATCCACACCCTTGAGAATTGCGATGTCGAGCTCGACGAGGGTCGGTATCACCTGGGCGTCGCAAGCGTTGTGAGGATGATCGCGACGGCGCGAGGTTGAGGTTTTTTCGATCCGTTGATTTCCTGCGCCGATGATATAATCTCAATTATTAGAGCGATTTAGTGTGGTTCCGGAGGGCATGACGCAGTACCGCAGCAACCTTGGTGGGGACTCTTCGGACGGTATCCGCATCGCGGCACCTTAT
>RCNF010000070.1_pt1 | contig 48142 bp, 45 predicted proteins | sample 2041311 | NCBI WGS metagenome assembly RCNF01 (sample SAMN09708228, study PRJNA481090) | Marine sediment metagenome, whole genome shotgun sequencing project. | biome: marine sediment; feature: ocean; material: sediment; isolation source: Sewage treatment plant 2 marine sediment (STP2) ...
ACTTCGACTGATGGTGTTTGGAACAATGACAGGCGTGAATCTCTGGGGCTTGGAGCTTCGGTAGTCTTTGCCGCGAGCTCGTCAATATCAATTAAGGTCTCCTATGGTCAGACAGTATGGCGCGACGATGACGGCATGGATGGAAAACTTTTCAGGTTCATCACAACATACGCATTTTAGGAGGGAAAAGGGATCAGCACACTTTAAGACTCAATGAAGCCAGCTTGACCTTCTTGCTGAGCTCAGGCGACAGCTTGGTTAGAAGGATGTAGGTCTGCATAGGAATCCTCCTGTTTCAGATGTGAAGACATGATTACACCGCAGGGGGATTATCTCACATCCGAACCTGGATTTCCGCAGATATTTCGGTCAGTTCTCCCCAGTCCCCGCCTGTCTCGATTTAAGCGCGACCTTGAACAGGTACCAGCTGAGCAGGCTGAAGGCGATCGCCGAGATGACCTGGCCCATCCAGGGGGCCGGATAGGTGATCTGCAGGAACCTCGGCTCCTTCGTCATGATCACCGCAATGATCGCGATCACCACCCCGAGCAATCCCTCGCCGGCGATGAAGCCCGAGCTGAGCAGGATTCCGCTGTCGCTGATCTTTCCTTCCGCGTCATCCCTGGCCTTGGCCCTGCTGTCGACCATGTGCCTGATCAGTCCGCCGATGAAGACCGGCGTCATCGTGTTGAGGGGAAGGTAGATGCCAACCGCGAAGGGCAGGGGCGGGATCTTGAAGAGCATGATCACTATAGAGAACGCCGCTCCGATACCCACAAGGTCCCAGCGGAGATTGCCGTCGAGCACCCCGTCGAGTACCGTCTTCATCAGTGTCGCCTGTGGGGCGGGTAGCTGCTCCGATCCGAATCCGTATGCCTTTCCGAGGTAGAACACCGCCAGGCAGACAAAGAAGGCAGAGCCTATCGCTCCGAGAAGCTCGCTTATCTGCTGTTTTCGCGGCGTCGCGCCGAGTATGTATCCTGTCTTCAGATCCTGGGAGATGTCACCGGCGATAGACGCTGCGATGCAGACGATCGTGCCGATTGTCAGCGCCGTTATCTTGCCTGTCAGGTCGGTCCATCCCAGAGCCTTAAATATCAGTCCCACTCCGAGGAGAGTGACGATCGCCATACCCGATGTGGGGTTGGATGACACACCGATCATTCCGACGATCCGTGACGATACTGTCACGAAGCAGAATGCGAACACTGCGATGGCGACCGCGCTGAAGAACCTCATGATGATGTGCGTATCGTACCCGATGATGCCGGGAATAAAGGTGATCATAAGGACGACTGCCGAGACGCCCAGGAGAACGTATTTGATCGAGAGATCGCGCTCTGTCCTGAGCTTTCCCGAGTTGAGCTGCGCTGCGCTTGTCTTGAGCTCCTTGATACCGATCTTGAGAGAGCTGACCATCGTCGGGATAGATTTGATTACCGTGATGATCCCCGCCGCAGCTACCGCGCCGGCCCCGATGATACGGATGTAGCCGTCCCAGATCTGCTTGGCTGAGAGCTGGCCGACTGTCGTTATAGATTCATTGAGCCCCTTCGACTGCAGGTAGACTAGAGTGTTCGGCCATATCTCCATGTCGCCGAACTTCCAATTGATGAAGGGGATAAGCAGTACCCACGAGACCAGACCGCCGCCGACCATTATCGCTCCTATGCGGCGTCCGAGGATATATCCGACACCGAGAAGCGCTGGTGTGGTCGAAACGCCGACTACCGCTTTCTTTATAAGGGGAAGCCTTATAGAGACATTCGAAGGCCAGAGGTAGAGGAACGAGATAAGGCCCCAGTAGATGGCGCCTATACCGAGCCCCTGGAACACGCTCCTCGCTGAGGAGCCTCCTCCGCCTGTAGCTGCGATCAGGACCTCGGCGCTCGCCGTTCCCTCGGGGTATGGGAGTGTCTTGTGCTCCTTGACGATAAGGAAGTTGCGAAGCGGGATCATAAAAAGGACGCCGAGCGTGCCGCCACATACGGCCAGCAGCGTTAGCTGTATCAGAGGGGCGTCGTATCCCCATATGAATAATGCCGGAACCGTGAATATCAATCCCGAGGCGAGCGAGGAACTTGCCGAACCGGTCGTCTGGGAGATGTTGCACTCGAGGATCGTCGGCTTGCCGAAGATCGGTGTCAGGATCCTCAGGATCGCCACTGAGACGACCGCCAGCGGGATCGCCGTACTGATCGTAAGTCCTACTCTCAGGCCGAGGTAGGCGTTGGCGCTTCCGAAGACCGCTCCCAGGATAATGCCAAGGATGACCGTTTTCGGATTGAAATCCCTCATTTTCGTGTCGGCGGAAACATACGGTACATGTTCACTCAATGTCCTCGATCTCCTTTCGACTGTTCATTGAACTGGAATATCAACATATCGGCATTGGTCTTTAAAACGACTCGGGAGATGATAACCGAAGAATCAGACTGCTACCAGCGCAAATTCCCGGTGGAATAATAACATCGTCAGCTGCATTATCCTTTACTTAGCCTTTATGGGTGTTTTCACATCCCCCTATTCTGTATATACTGCATTAAGGTTTTAGGAAGAAATACCATCAGCCCCGGGAGTTCATCGATGTTCCGAGCACAGAGTCATAATGCAGCGGCATTACTGGTCATTACCCTGATAATCATGCTTTTTGGAACTGCTATGCGTGCCCAGGACCTCGAGCCGCGGTCGTTTTCGCCTGCTCCGAAGGGCCTGAACTTCTTTGGCCTGGGGTACACGCTGTCTGCAGGCGATCTCTTCTTCGACAAGGCGCTTGAGATCGAAGACGCTACAGGGACTGTTCACAGCACAAAGCTTCTTTACGGGCGGACTTTCGGGCTGTTTGGAAAGTCCACCAAGATCGTTGGTCTGGTCCCGTACTCCTGGGGTGACTGGGAAGGCCTGTTGGATGGTGAACCGGCGAGCACGTCCAGGCGCGGATTTGCAGATCCGGGAGTACTGTTCTCGGTCGGACTCGTAGGATCGCCCGCAGTCGATCTGAAGGAATTTATCGCCTATGAAGAAGGTATGATCATAGGTGCGAGCGTTCTGGTGATCGCGCCGCTCGGCCAGTACGATTCTTCGAAACTCATCAACCTCGGTGCCAACCGATGGGTCTTCCGTCCCAGGCTCGGATTCTCCGGAAGGTTGAAGAGATGGACGCTCGAGGCGATGGCAGACGCATATTTCTTTACCGATAATGATGAAGCTTACGGGGGAACCGTCTTCAGCCAGGATCCACTTTATTCAATGCAGGCCAATGTGATCTATACTTTCAATAAAGGGATCTGGCTTTCATTCACCGCAGGAATAGCCAATGGAGGCCGGCCCAGCGTCAATGGTGTCGAAAAGGATGAGATCGACATGAATACACGCATAGGCGGCGTTTTCTCCGTTCCGATCAACAGGCGTTACAGCCTTAAAATGTTCTACACAAACGGCGTAAGAACAAGTATAGGAACGGATTACGATCTGCTCGGCATCTCTGTGCAGTACAAGTGGGGCGGCGGCATTTGATGTTTCGGCAGACAGCCGCGCTGTCGGTGAGCTGAATAAGAACACCCGGCGAACCGTGAAGTACCGCCGGGTGTTCTTCAATTCTCAGATCGTCCTGTTTCCAGGCTATTCCACCAGAGGAATCTCAGCAGCAAGCTCGTAATCCACTATAGCAGCAATCTTGTTCTCGATCTGCATGTAGCGGGTCGCTTTCTTGCCGGGAAGGACCTTGGCGAGCTTGGTGACGAAGCCTTTGCGCATCTTGAGCTCGTCAGCGCTGATCGACATTGACTCTTTGAGCAGCGTCAGGGCCTGCTCGTCGGTCAGGGTGTCGGCGTTGTAGGCATCCGCGTAGGACATGATGGTCTTGACCATTCTCTCATGAAGGCCCTTCAGGCCCTCCTGGTATTCCGCGTAGAGGGGCCAGAAAGCCTCGGACTCGGCGTCGGTGAGGACCAGGTTGGCAGCCACTACCAGCTTCTTGTCCGCCTCGAGCTTCTCGGCGAGGATCTCCATATTCGTCTCAACGGAGGTCTTGTCCTGGGCTATCGCGAGGCCGGGCCCGAAGGCCGCCGCCGCGAGCAGGAACATCGCTACCGCTGCGATCGCTATGCTTCTCTTCTCTCTCATCTCTTCTCTCCTTCCTATGGTCTTGCTTATCACCGGGACGTTCCCGGCCAAAGGCAGTACCCTTTTAAGAATGTTCATTCAAGTGGTCTCTTTTTTTGGATTCAGAGCGGAAATAGTAATACTCAATACGGGTCAGGTAAAGGATTAAATTTCTGCCGCAGAAGCATTCTCAATCCCTGGTCAACGACCTGTATTTAATCCTTTTGGGTATATCCGCCGCCGCTCCGAGGCGTTCCTTCTTGTTCTTCTCGTAGTCTGAGAAGTTTCCCTCGAACCAGTGGGTCCTGCTGTCACCCTCGAATGCGAGGATATGAGTCGCTATCCGATCGAGGAACCACCTGTCATGACTGATCACCACGGCGCATCCGCCGAAGTTCTCAAGGGCCTCCTCAAGGGCCCGCATCGTGTTGACGTCGAGGTCGTTCGTCGGCTCATCGAGGAGGATGACGTTGGCGCTTTCCTGCATGACCATCGCAAGGTTGACCCTGTTGCGCTCTCCGCCCGAGAGGATTCCGACCTTCTTCGACTGATCAGAGCCTGAGAAATTGAATCTCGCCACGTAGGCGCGCGAGTTTATCTCCCTGCTGCCGAGAGAAAGCAGGTCCTTTCCGCCTGAGATCTGTTCCCAGATTGATTTGTCGGGGTCGAGATTCTCCCTCGACTGGTCGACGTAGGCGAGCTTTACCGTCTCACCGATCCTGATATCTCCAGAATCTGGCGTCTCCTGGCCGTTTATCAATTTAAACAGGGTCGTTTTGCCCGCTCCGTTAGCGCCGATGACTCCGACAATCCCTCCGGGGGGGAGTTTGAAGTTTAAATCCTCGAAGATGACGCGATCGTCATAGATCTTCGACACCTTGTCAGCCTCGATCACGACATCTCCGAGTCTCGGGCCGGGCGGGACGTAGAGTTCGAGGTCCTTCTGGCGCTTCTCGCCCTCGTCGCTGAGAAGGCTCTCGTACGAGCTGATGCGGGCCTTCGACTTGGCCTGGCGTGCTTTCGGCGACATTCTGATCCACTCGAGCTCGCGCTGGAGGGTCTTCTGCCGCTGCGATTCCTGCTTCTCCTCGACGGAGAGCCGGTTCTGTTTCTGTTCGAGCCATGAGGAGTAGTTACCCTTCCACGGGATCCCCTCGCCGCGGTCGAGCTCGAGGATCCAGCCGGCGACATTGTCGAGGAAATACCGGTCGTGCGTGACGGCGATTACTGTTCCGGCATACGCCTGAAGGTGATGCTCGAGCCAGGCGACTGTCTCGGCATCGAGATGGTTCGTCGGCTCGTCTAGAAGGAGGATGTCCGGTTTCTGGAGGAGCAGGCGGCAGAGGGCCACCCGCCTCTTCTCGCCGCCTGAAATATGCTTTATCTGAGTGTCGGGGGGCGGGCACCTCAGGGCATCCATCGCCATATCGAGACGGGAGTCGAGGTCCCACGCGTCGAGGGTGTCGATCTTTTCCTGGATCTTTCCCTGTTCTTCAAGGAGGCTGGCCATCTCATCGTCGTCCATCGGCTCGGCGAACTTCGCGCTGATCTCGTTGAATTTGTTGAGCAGCTCGACTGTCTCGCTGGCGCCTTCCTCGACGATCTCCCTGACCGTCTTTTCCTCGTCGAGCTGCGGTTCCTGCTCGAGGAATCCGACCGAGTAGCCGGGGGAGGGCAGCGACTCGCCGACAAAATCCCTGTCTATACCGGCAAGTATCCTCAGGAGCGAGCTCTTTCCCGCTCCGTTGAGGCCGAGCACACCGATCTTGGCGCCGTAGAAGTACGAAAGCGAGATGTCCTTGAGGACAGGCTTGTTGTTGTGAAACTTGCTCACCCTCATCATCGTGTAGATGATCTTGTTTCCTTCGTCTGCCATTTATTCTCTCCTTGAGCTGGTTTGAGATTTTTACACGAGGAGTGACTATACTACCAGAAGCGTCGGGTGAACAGAAAAAGCCCGGCTCCTTTTACGGGAACCGGGCTTGTGTTTTTTAATCCGTGGCGATCCTACCGGAGCAGGATCATCTTCCTCGACAGCATTGTTTTGCCTGCTCTTAGACGGTAAAAGTATACGCCCGAAGCAGCATCGCTGCCATTGGTCCAGCGGCCGTTCCAGTCGATACTGTAACTGCCCTCTGCCTGCGACTTGTCCACCAGCACCTTGACCCTGCTTCCCTTTACGTCGTAGATCTCAAGCTGTACCCTGCATCTTTCGGGCAGATAGTACCCGATGACTGTATTGGGGTTGAACGGGTTGGGACTGTTCTGGCGAAGCTCCAGAGCCAGAGCCGGAGTTGTGACAGGGCCCGCCTCGAAGAGAATGCCGCTGTCAGAGTCGAGACTGTACGACACCCTGTAGTAGTAGGTGGTGCCGGGCTTGCAGCTTCTGTCGACAAACGAGAATGCGAGACCCTCTTCTTGCAGGTCGACGATGGGGATCTCAACGAATTCCATTCCCTTGCCGTCAGCACGGAAAACGTGGAATTCCACCCCATAGTCTATCTCTGAGAGTGTCCAGTCGATCCTTACATCCGATCCGCTTGTTTCAGCAGTGTAGTGATAGAGCAGGGTGGCTGTCGGGATATTACCCGCAGCATCGACTCTGTGACTGTATACCTTTACCGTGCTGCCGCGGGCATCCGCCCAGGCGGAGAACATGCCGCTTGCTCCATCACCTGATATCGCCGAGGCGGTCTGGTTTCCTGTGGCCCCGCATATCTCCATGCCATCGGCTGCCCACACGGCGGTGCCGTCGGAGCCGATGTTCTGGGCGCAGATATTGACGTCCGTTATCCCGTCGCGCGCATCGTCCCACGAGATGAAAGCTCCACTTGAACCGTTGGGCGCTATCCTTGCGTTGTACTCTGGTCGCCTGTAGCGGCACACACTACGACGCCGTTATAGGTCCACTGACCGGTGCCTGAAGCGTTGAGTTTCTGTGCGTAGATGTCGGTGGATGAACCGCTGCGTCCGTCCAGCCAGGTCACTATCGTTTCGCCCGAACCGATATGTATGAGCCGGCAATCTTCCTGATCGTACATCCAGCCCGAGACAGGTGCCCCGACACCCCACAGCAGGGTGCCGCTCGCATTGACGCGCTGGGAGAATATATCGAAATCCATCGTATTTCGCATATCCGACCAGGCGATGATCGCTCCGCCGGATCCGTCCTCGACGACCTGCGCGGTCGTCTGGATCTGTCCGCTGTCGCATATCGGAATGCCGCCGGCGGTCCACTGCGCCGCGCCGTTTGTGTTGAGCCTCTGTGCGTAGATGTCGTAGCTGCCGCTTCTTCGGTCCTCCCAGGCTATTATCGCGCCTCCAGCCCCGTCAGGTGCGAGTGAAGGATTCTGCTGATGCTCGAGTTCCGAGCAGACCGTTACGCCGTTGACTGTCCACTGGACCCCGCCGTTGGATGCGATCCTCTGGGCGAAGATCCCGTTATAAAAATCTCTTCTGTCGTGCCAGGTAATGATCGCGCCGCCCGCTCCGTCCGAGCATATTGCGCCCAGGACAAGGCTCTGCTGCCCTATGCAGATAGCGACGCCATCTGACGTCCACTGTATATAGCCGAACTGGCTGAGTTTCTGGACATAGATGTCAACGGTGCCGCCTGTACGTGTATCCTGCCAGGCGACGATCGTTCCGCCGACTCCATCAGGGATGATCAGGGGTGCGGACTGTGAACCTGCCGCTGTGCAGCAGGGCATAGCCGTCGGGTACCATCTGATCGCTCCGTCAGCGGTAAGACCCTGCGCATAGATGTCGGTATTGACAGTGGTGCGCGAATCTATCCAGGCCACAACCGCGCCGCCTGTTCCATCGGCGGTGACGACGGGTGAATCCTGGGCGCCGCTGGCTGATCCGAGCGGAATACCGTTATTTGCCCAGTCTGCGCGCAGGGACGGAACACCCATGACCCCTGCCACTACAGCGATAAAAACCGTTAACTTGATATATCTCAACACGAAACCCTCCCAGTTACTTGTACTGAATCGCCGGTCGGATATCGTGCAATTATGGGACCGAAGCAGCCCGAAAGAGGGGAAATAAATGGGTTTTGAGGGGTTTTACGGGATATTTGACCGGATACTTAGTTCTGCCAGACGGCGTGACCCCTGCGGCGCAGTATGTCAGCCAGCTCAATTTCCATCTCCTGCGCATCGGAATATGAGAGTGGATTATATTCCTCGTAAAGCATCGGGCACAGCCTGAGGCCGTACAGGCGAACGTATTTGTTCGACTTGTATCCTTCCTTGTGGTTCTCGAGCCTGTTCTCGGGCGTGAGCCCCGTCATCCCGACATAGTAGCACTTGCAGCCTGCCTGGCAGCCGGGGTTTGCGTTCCTGAACTTCCGTTCCTTCCAGACCGCGCCGTCAAGTTCGACTACATATACATTGTGGTGCTTCTTACGGGGCATCGCTGATATCCTCCTATCGTATACCGATATACCATAAATTGTGCTTGGATTCGCCGTAAGAATTCATATATTTGCCAGACAACCGGGTTGTGGGCGCATCCGCAGCCCGGATTTATATTTATCAGAGCGTTTGAGGAACGAAGAGAAGAATATGAAGATCGCGTACACAGGAATGAAGCTGACCGAAGGCAAGGTGAGATTCGAAGATCCCATCGTGCATTCGCTTACGGCCAAGTTCTCTCCCAAGAAGGTCACGCCGTACTATTTCGAGTTTATCGGCGACGATTTCGAATCGGCCGAGATGATTGTCGTGTCGCGTGACAGTGTGCTAGATCTCCTCATATATGACATCGAGAAGATGGAGACCCGTCTCGAACGCAGTGAGGACGAGGAGGAGCAGGCCGCTCTGACCACCGTCATGGCCGGGCTGGAGAACGAGGTCCCTGTCTGCGATATGGATCTCGATGAATCAGCGGCCGTGCACATGCGACAGATCGGGCCATTGAGCCTCAAGCCTGTACTGATCGTCGATTCCGATTCGATCGATGCCCAGGAGCTGATTCCCTTCGCACTAGAGAAATCAGGGATGATGTTCTTCTATACGGCCGGCCAGCAGGAAGTGCACGCCTGGCTTATCAAGGTGGGTATCGGTGCCCAGGAATGCGCCGCACAGATCCATACGGACCTCGCGCGCGGATTTGTGAAGGCTGAGATCGTATCTGTCGAAGACATGCTCCAGTGCCACTCTATGTCGGACGCGCGCAAGAAGGGCCTGACCAATCTCGTCGATCGTGACTTCGTCATCCCATCCGATACAGTCATCGAGATACGCTTCAATATCTAGTCCAGACAGCATCCCACTATTTTTATCAGACATTGACATCAACGGCTTTTTTCTGTTCAATGCACGGATTAATCAGCTCGCCAGTAAGTCAGGTCGACATGACGGAAGGATGGGGTATGAAACGGGTACTCGCAGTTACTCTCGCAATGGTTTTCGTGCTTTCAGCTCTCTCTTCGGGCAGCGCACTCGCCGCGCCTAAAGGAGCTCTCCAGTTAGGTCTTGGAGCAAACCAGGTACAGGGGGCTCCGGGGATGGGGCTAGACTGGAAGATGCCGACCATTCAAGCCGTGGGTATGTACTTTCCCTCGGAATGGTCACTGCTCCTGGCTGACATCTCATACGGGATCGGGAACGAGTACGAGAGGACCGACGGCAGCGAGACTGACAAGATCGAAGTGCAGTCCTCCTGGGTGGATTTCATGGGGGGTGTTTCGAAGCACTTCTCGGAAGGCGGCTTCCTGTACTTGGCCCTCGGGGTCACAGTCGGCTGGTCGAGCATAGAGGAATCTGGCAACGACGGTGAACTCACGATAGATTCGGGTGTTGGCCCGGCCTTCCGCGCGGGAATGCAGCTGCCGATCAAGAATACCTTCATGGGGTATGTGAGTCTCACGCAGCGCTGCGTTCCTACCGAGATAAAAGAAGACGATAGGACGAGGTCGATGAACATCGGTGGATTCGAGATGATAGTGGGTGTTGCCTGGACATTCGGCGGATAGTTACTGAAATATTTCGGTTGAGATTTTTCGACCCACTCCCGGCACCGGGAGTGGGTCGTTTTGTTTTTGCCGTGAAGGCATCGTTGACACTTTGCGGTGTTTCTGTGTTCAATGTACGTAAAAGGAAACTCGCCGTAGCCTGGATGTTCAGCGAATAGAATCTGACCAATTGAAGGAAGTAGAAATGGCAAGCAAGATAGTGATAGCGGTACTGATCGTCCTAGTCGCAGGACTCGTGATCAAGCTGGTGATGGACAGCCGGAGAGGAGAGAGTGAGGCGGACTATGAGCTGGATCCTCCAGAGACTCTCGATGCGCGTGACGTAGCTTCGTTTATCGACAGTGAAGCTACTACTTTCCGGGTGCGGACGACGCGCGATGTTCTTCCGGGCGGGTATTCCGCGGCTATGACCCCTCTTCTCGTCGACTGGGACAAGTCGGATGTCTCGCCGGGCGGCGAGATACTCCTTCTCAACATAAATCATGGCGGCAATCCCGTCTCCGGTGTGACAGAGTTGCGCTCAGCGGTTATCAGGCCGGACAAGATCAAAGAGGCACAGTTCATCATGGTCCCGCTCGGCGGGCCTGAAGCGATCTCGCATGGGATGATCAGGTTCGTCTTCGAAGAAGATGGTGCCGAGTTCTCCGGCGGTGACAGGGGAGTGGCCGGTAAAAAGGAGATCCTCGAGGACCTGATGATATCCTGGGAGGCGTGGCGAGCCCCGGGTGTCGACTACAAGATGATGAAGGGGATGGATCCCGAGACATATGAGCTGAGCTGCCGCGTTTATTCGGGGCCTCAGCGGTTTCTCGAGGACGCCTTGATGAACCGTGACTGGAACATGTACAAGCTGAATCTTCCCGGAGGGACGAGCTGCTGCGCGGAATTGTTGAAGGTAGCCCTCGCACTCGGTGACGGTGCCTCGCGCCACTCGATCGTTTGGATGATCGAGGATGCAGAGCGAAAATGGCAGGAGGAAGGGCTGGAATCAGATCCGGAACAGGCCGCAGCGGCTGGGATCTGGCAGGCGCTCAAGGAAAGGGCCGGTTCATCGAGTCCTCCAGTCGAAGATCCCCGGGCAGATATGACCGGCAAGACCGGATACCAGTCTCTTGTGCGCTCATGCGCCACGATGGCTCTATATTCTGTCGACCTTACGGTAGCTAGACTGATCGAGGCGGGATACCCTTCTGGCGGCGCCCGGCCGACGCAGAAGCCCGAGATGGTCGAGGAGGCTGCATGGATGGTCGAACTGGGCAGTGCCGACATCGCCGGAATCCTGATGCGGACCCCGAAGGCTCTTGCATATGCGAAAAAAAATCCGACTGTCATCCCGGGAAACATCCCGAAGGCGCTCGAGGAAGCAGGCCTTCTCGTGATGGAAGACGGCGAGCCGTGGAACAAGCGTTACTCGATGCAGGGTGATACTCCCTGGGGCCACAGGTGGCAGCTGCTGATCAGGTGATCTATTAACAGGAGGGGAACCGTGAAACGGATAATTCTTGTTGTGCTGCTGCTGGTGTTTTCCATGCCCGCCGGTGCTGTGCTGACCTTTTATACCGACGAAGCGGCATATCTCACCGATGTGACAACCCTCGGGTACAGGATCATAACTGAAGGGTTCGAGGACGATCTCGTCTGGGGAACGGTGCGGACCGGCATAAACGATTCGAACTACGGTCCCGTCATAATCAGCCAGGGTATCACCTGGACATCCAATCATCCGGAGAACCAGATCACGACGGGCAGCGGCCCCGCGTTGAATGGATCCTGGGGGTTTTACTCGATACCTCATGGGAATTATTCGACGGGAACGGGATGTGATGTTCCGGGAGTTTGCGGGGACGGATTCATCGGCACGAGGCTGGATACGATTTATGCCATCGGGGGATGGATCACCGGGATGTATGGGGGCAGGCTCAAACTGGTCCTTGATGGTGACACCCTTAATGCGGTCAATTTTGATGGACAGAATGCAACCACGACCGCGCATCAGTTTTTCGGTGTTATCGAAACCAATGGATTCATATCGTTTGAGTTCCGTGAGTGGGAGGGTACAGCGGAGGACCAGAAGTTCATTTGGGCCGACGATTTTACTATCGGTCTCCCTCTGTCTTCCGCGGTGATGATCACGAGTTTCCATGCTGTTGCCAGGGGATTGAACGTCGATATAGCGTGGCAGATATCGACCGACGAATCCCTGAGTGGATTCAGGATCTATCGGGAGGATGACGGCGGGAAGGTCTCGCGCTTTCCCAGCGCTGGCCTGCTGGATCTGGAGACTACGAAGTTCACCGATTCAAATGTCCTTCCGGGCGCTGAGTATAAATACACCCTCGCGGTAGTAAAGCCGGACGGACGCGAAGTAAGGTCTATCGAGACAAAGGTCGGGATCGAGATCGCTCCGGCGCGCCTGTCCCAGAACTATCCGAACCCTTTCAATCCCGGAACACAGATCGGGTATTATGTCGACAGAGAGTCAGATGTATCCCTCAGGATCTATGATGTTACAGGCAGGCATGTCCGCACCCTGATAGAGAGCAGGCAGTCTCCGGGTGAATATACAGAGCTCTGGGATGGAACAGATGAGCAGGGTGATCCCGTTGCCAGCGGGACATATTTCTACAGGCTCAGAATCGGCAAGACGACTCTTACGCGCAAGATGGTCCTGCTGAAGTAGCTGTTACCGGCCTTCGGCTATTTTATCGCTTCTATTGTCGCCGACCGGGCGTGCTCCTCGACGCCTGTTCCGGGGAACCAGTCCTTGATAAATTCGGCGCTCGCCTCATTGACGCATATCTCGACCTTCGAGAATCCCGCCTCGAGCAGCATTTCCTCGTATAGCGAGACCGACACCGAACCGGCGATGCATCCGGCATAGGCATCGAGGTCGTTTCTTACGCTCTCGGGCATATCGCCGATCGTGACTACGTCGGATATGGCAAGCCGGCCACCGGGCTTGAGGACGCGCCAGGCATCCCTGAGAACCTGCGGCTTGTCGGGAGAGAGGTTGATGACACAGTTAGAGATGATAACGTCGACAGTGTCGTTTGCGACAGGAAGGTGCTCGATCTCTCCGAGGCGGAACTCGACATTGACGAAGCCCCCTTCTTCGGCGGCTTGCCTGGCCTTTAGAAGCATGGGAGGGGTCATATCTATTCCGATTACGCGCCCTGTGTCGCCGACCTTCATCGATGAGAGAAAGCAGTCGATACCGCCGCCGCTGCCGAGGTCGACTACAGTCTCGCCTTCCTTCAGCGAAGCGATGGCAAGGGGATTGCCGCATCCGAGGCCCATGTTGCTTTCCACGGGGAGCGCTTCGAGTTCCTTCTTCGAGTATCCCAGCTTTTCCGAGACAGATACTGCTTCCGCTCCCGAGGGCGTGCAGCATGATGCTCCTTCGCAACCGCATGAGTCGGCAGTTTTAGCATAACGTTTCCTGATCTCGTCCCTGATATGATCATTGTCGTTGCTTTTTTCCATCATCTTGCTACTCCTCCAGATTTCCTGGTAATCCCTCTATAAATTTCCTGATCTCGTCACGAACCCTTCGATAGATATCGAGTTTCTCTTCCGTGCTCGCGGCATCGCCGGCCAGAGCAGGGGGATCGTCGAACCCAACGTGCACTTTCTTGCCTGCGCCGGGGAATATCGGACATGTCTCTCGGGCGTTGTCGCATACGGTCACGACATAATCGAACGAGGTGTCGAGGAACTCCCTGACGTTCTTCGATCTTGCGCCGGAGATGTCCACACCAGCTTCGGCCATAACCGTGACAGCGTCTGGATTGAGTCCATGCGTTTCTGTTCCTGCCGATACCGCGTCGATGTCGGCGCTCCTGAGGTGTTTTGCCCATCCTTCGGCCATCTGGCTCCTGCACGAGTTGCCTGTGCAGAGAAAGAGGATCTTCAGCCTGTCGCTCATGATCCCGATCATCCTTTCCCGCAGGTGCCGGTCGAGCAGTACTCCGCGGCTCCGCATTTAGCGATCTTTCTCAGATATTTCCGGTCGGCTTTTATCTCGGCTGCCCGGTCGAGTGATTCGCCGAGCCAGTCCATAATGGTCGCTATGGGTTCGGCCTTTGCTGTCTCGGAGATCCTGAAGTAGACCCATCGACCGTTCTTGCGGCTCTCAACTAGTCCAGCGTGCCGCAGGATACTCATGTGTCGCGATACGGTCGCCGGAGCAAGGCCGAGCATCTCGGTGATCTGACAGACGCAGAGCTCTACCATTTCCCGCAGGGCCATCACGGTCCTCAACCGGTTGCCGTCTGAGAGGGCCTTTGTCACAGAAAGTACATCTTTCATCACGGTTCTCCATTGTTCTATAATTAGCCAATCAACGAAATATAAGATAGCCGGTTTTCATGTGGATGTCAAGGGGTGCACCATCTGGAAATGGTAGGAGCTTACCGGTAGAGAGAGAATCCGAATATATAGGTCAGGCTGTAGTAGAGCCCTGCCGCTATGAAGACGATCCCTGTGATCCGTCTGGCCCAATACTCGAACGATGCCATCTTGTTGTATGCCTTACCTATCCTGTTCGCGCCGAAGGCGATCAGAATCGCGAAGACCAGAACGGGAAGCGCTGTACCTATGCCGTAGACGGCGGGGAGGATTATTCCGGACTCGTTTGTGACCGCCAGCGCGAGCAGGCTGCCGAAGAAGAGTGCGGCCGAGACGGGACAGAAAGAGATGGCGAATACGATTCCGAGAAGGAGGGCGCCCCACATTCCGAGCCGGTCGACACGCTTCTGCATCTTCTCGCTGACTCCGCTGCCTTTACGGGCGAACGAGATCAGTTCGAGCAGGACCATCCCCACGATTATCAGCAGCGGTCCCATCGCGAGGTTCATGTATTTCTGGAGCAGGTGAGAGAGGTGTGGAGCCGAGAGCAGGCTCGCTACGAGAAGAGCGCCGAGGACCGTATAGGTCAGCGTCCTTCCAACCGTGTAGAGAAGCCCCGCACTGAGGACCTTGCGCGGATCGTCGACCCGGCGGCCGATATATGAGATCGCTGTGATGTTCATCGCAAGCGGGCACGGGCTGATCGAAGTGAGTATTCCGAGCCAGAGCGCCGATGCGGCGGCGAGCGCGAACTGGGCCATCAGGACTCCTCGTTCATAAATTTCTCAGTCTCTTCCTGAACGTAGGCGATGTAGGCTTCCTTGTTCCCGACGAGTTCCCAGACGCGTGTAAGGTTCAGATAGGCGCCGCCCTTGCCGTCGACGATTTTCTGGATAACGACAGTCCGCGCCGAGAGCTGGAAGTCATCGATGAAATGCTCGTTCTCGGCGAGATCGAGATTCACCGAAAGAAAATCGATCCGGTTTGCCTTGAGCGCTTCGGGGAATCCGGTCTCTAGCGCTTCGAGGGCGTACATCTCGATCGTCAGGCAGGTCTTGCACCGTGCGTTGCCATGGAAATAGTAGGCAATGATCTTTGTGTCTCCGGCTTCCGCCTGTGTTTCCGCGGCCAGTTCGGCGCCTTTCTCCACTTTCGATTCTTCGCTGCCCCTCATGAAGACAGCGACAAGGCTGGCTGCGACGAAAACAAGGAGGAGGATGGTCACGATAAGTTTGATCTTCACAGTATGAAGCTCCTTTACTCGAGCATTTCCTTGAGTTCGTCCATGGCGGGCACCTTGCCGACGACCTTGACTTCACCATTGATAACCAGCGCAGGAGTCATCATCACTCCGAAATCGAGTATCTCGTTTATCTCCGTCACCTTCTCGACCTGTGCGTCGAGTCCGAGCTCCTGAACGGCGCGCTCGGCCTGTTCAGCGAGCAGCTTGCATTTGGCGCATCCCGTTCCAAGCACCTGTATCTTCATCTTCTACCTCACTATCCATCCATACAGTATTCCGCTTATTGTAGCCATTACGACTACCAGCGCCACGAATACCAGTGTCTTCTTTGTTCCCATCACGCTTCTTATCACGAGCATGTTGGGCAGGCTCAATGCCGGGCCCGCGAGCAGCAGGGCAAGCGCGGGGCCTTTCCCCATTCCGTTGCCGATCAGGCCCTGCAGTATCGGGACCTCGGTCAGTGTCGCGAAATACATCAGCGCGCCGGCGAACGAGGCGAAGAAGTTCGCCCTGAGTGAGTTGCCGCCGACCGCCGCGCTGATCCACTCCGACGGTATCAGACCCTCGTGTCCGACTCGCCCGAGAAGCGCTCCGGCGATCAGGACCCCGAAGAGCAGGAGGGGGAGTATCTGCATGGCGAATCCCCACGATGCAGAGAGCCAGTCTGACGGCTCGCCCTTCTCGGAGCCGGCCGTCAGGGAGATACCTATGACGGCTCCCGCGAAGGGAATCATCGGCTGTTCGGGGAATATGACAGCGAGGATCGCCGTCGCTGCCGCGGTGATCGCCACCTTCCACCATTTTACTCCGAACCACAATATCAGCATGAGTCCGAGACCGGAGGCGAAGATCGAAGTACCGATCCACTTGAATCCGTATATCGCCGCCCATATGCCTTCGCTTTCGGCCGGCCTTCCCCAGTTGGCGGATACGAGGATACCGACCATCGACGCGAAGTAAAGCCCGGTCTTCCAGAGGGGCCTTCCCGGTTCGGGATCGGGCATCGCAGCCTGGGCTGCAGCCTTTTCCTCTTCTTCTTTCCTGAATATCACATGCATGGACACGCCGATGACTATGCTGAACAGGACAGCTCCGATGGCGCGGGCGATGCCCATATGAAGTCCGAGGATGCGGGCCGTGAGTACTATCGCCAGGACATTGATCGCGGGGCCGGAGTACAGGAACGCAGTTGCGGGTCCCAGCCCGGCGCCCATCCTGTAGATGCCCGCGAAAAGCGGGAGGACCGTGCAGGAGCAGACTGCCAGGACCGATCCGGAAACTGATGCGACTCCGTACGCGAGGATCTTGTTCGCCTTCGCGCCGAGATACCGCATCACGGAAGCCTGGTTCACGAATACTGATATCGCGCCGGCGATAAAGAATGCAGGGATCAGGCAGAGAAGGACGTGCTCGCGCGCATACCATTTCGCGAGATGGAACGCCTCGAGGAGAGCATTGTCGAAACGCCCGGTCCCGACCGGTATATAGAACAGCGCGAGAAACACGGCGGCGACAAGCGTAAGTTTTTTCCATTCATTTCGGAGATCCATGCCTTATCGCTCCTGTTTCAACATATTGATCTGCTCTTCCGCGCCTGACCTTATGACTTCTTCGACGCACTCCATGAAGTTCAGTACGCAGGGGACCCGGAGCCTGTAGAAGACCTGTTTCCCACGCTTCTCGTCCTCGACGAGGCCGGCCTGCTTCATCACGGCGAGATGACGCGAAATGGTAGAGTAGTCGACCTCTGTCATGTCGACGAACTCGCATACGCAGCGTTCACCCTGACCGAGTTCCTCCGCTATCAGGAGGCGGGTCGGGTGCCCCAGCGCCTTCAGAACTCTCGATTTTGCTTCAAGATACGATTTTCTTTTTCCGTCCATGGGGAATCTCCATCATTAGTATATTTGGCATAATAGCAAAATGTAAGCCGGGCCGCAAATGGTTTGTTTTATGCATGAATTTACAGTGGTTTGTGAAAGCGGCTTTTCGAAAGATCCGACCCTTAAGGGGGTGACTGTGATGAAGAGATCAGGATGGACCGCGAGCCTGTTAGTCTTTCTCGTAGCTGTATTTACGCTCGCTCTTGCCGGGGACGCCCTTGCGGGTGACAAGAAAGGCAAGAAAGACAAGAAGGACAAAAAGGACAAAAAAGGCAAGAAGGAAGTTGTCGTCAAGAAGGACAACGAGCGCACCAGCTCGGCAACAGATCCGACGAGAGCGAAAAAAAGTTCCTCGAAGAAGGGGAGCGGTGCGAAAGGACAGGGAAGTAAAGGGAGCAGCTCGAAAAGTCAGACCCAGTCGAGGAGTCAGAAGAGAAGTCAGAAAAGGAACCAGAAAAGAAGCCGCAAAAGAAGCAGCGGCGGAAAACACTGAAATATGCTATATTCCTTCGGGGAATGGGTCTCAATCTGCAATGTCAGGCATCCTGTCTGCGAACTCGTGTAGTCGCAGGACAGATCGATGAGCAAACCCGCCCGGAGGTATGAAATGAACCGCCGTCTTTTCAACGTGGTCGCCGCTATTGGTGTGTTTTCATTGATCCTCACTATATCCACACCATTTTCAATCAGCGCTACTACATACATCGGGCTCTACGCCGACGATGCTCACGCTGAATGCTCATGGTATGCCGTTCCCTATCAGCTCGAGACCTTCTATGTCTGGGTCCAGCCGGGAGCGGATGGCATGACCTGCGTCGATTATGAAATAACCACGCCGTCGAACGTAATTCAGGCAGCCACGGTCGTGAATCCCGCAGCCGGCTATCACATCGGTGACGCGATCGTACCGCCGGGATCGACGGTCTGTTTTGCGGCGTGCCAGACCGGATGGATATGGACACACCAGCTTCTGTGCCTCGTGACTGACATGAACCCTTCGATAATCACACTCGATCCGCACGAGGACTACGGGATCCTGCGCTCGACAAACTGCATCGATTACGGTGATCCATACGAGACCATGACAAAGATCAACGATCTCTTTCTCAACCAGGGATGTTGCCTCGCAATGGAGGAATCGAGTTGGGGCGCTATCAAGTCCCTGTTGAAATAATCTTCAGATGAGTAATCCGGTAAAATATCCCGCCGGCGAGGGTCGATGGAAAGAAGATGCCCGCGCTATAGCCCACATCGACATGGATGCCTTCTATGCTTCGGTCGAGATCCTCGATTTCCCGGAACTGGCAGGTCTTCCCGTTGTCGTGGGCGGTGATTCGAACAGGGGTGTGGTCTCCGCGGCGAGTTACAAGGCACGGGAATTTGGGATCCATTCGGCTATGCCGATCTTCCGCGCGAAACGTCTCTGCGACAACCTGGTGATCAGGCACGGCAGGATGACGAGATATGTAGAGTTGTCGCGAGAGGTGATGAAGGTCCTCCACAGATTCTCTCCACTCGTTCAGCAGATATCGATAGATGAAGCGTATATCGACCTGACCGGGACGGCTAAACTTTTTGGCCCACCTCCGGCCGCGGTTAAGACGATAAAGGCCGAGATCCTCGCATCCACCTTGCTGACATGCTCGGTCGGCCTGTCATCGAGCAAGCTGATCGCAAAAGTAGCGTCCGATATGAACAAGCCGGACGGGATAACGATCGTCCCACTCGCGCGAGTGATGGAATTTCTCTACGATCTTCCTGTCGGCAAGATACCCGGCATCGGCGGAAAGAGCGAGGAGCAGCTGAGGCAGCTCGGTGTCCGTGAGATAGGCGACCTGTCGCGGTACGAACCGGGCTACCTGGAGGAGAAGTTCGGAAAATTCGGCCGCAGGCTATCCGCGATCGCGGAGGGACGGATCCATTCCGAGCTGGTTCCCTGGTCCCAGCCGAAATCTGTAAGCAACGAACTGACGATGCCGGAGAATACCGGAGACATGAGGACGCTCGAGAAGTATCTCATGGGTCTCTCGGACAAGGTCGGCAGGCGACTGCGCAGGCAGGGGCTGAAGGGCAGGACAGTCGTACTGAAGGTAAAGACACATAAGCATCGGCTGATCACGAGAAGCACGACGCTTGAGAAGCCTGTCAGCAGGGGAAAGACGATCTATGAGGAGTCCCGCAGACTCCTCGGCGAATATGGCGTCCCTGTAGAGTTGCGGCTGATAGGCGTAGGTGTCTCCGGGCTGGAACCTGAGAGCGGCAGTGGCCAGTTCGCGATGTTCGGGGGGGCGTCACCTGACGAAGAGAAATGGGACCGAGTCGAGAAAGCCGTCGACTCGATCCTCGACAGATTCGGCCGAGGATCGGTGCGCAAGGGCAGGCAGCTCGAATAGATCTACCAGCTCGTCCCTTCTTTTTTTGCGTTGGGCGGGTACTTCTTCAACATCTTCTGGACGGTATTGTTGATCTGCTCGTTCATCCTGCTGCGATCCTGGAGGACGTCTGTAGCCCAGCCTCTCCAGATGAGCTGCTTGTCCACGCGGTCGACTATATCGAGGATAAGCGTGCCTTCCTTGTAACGGTAGACATTCGTCTGAGGGTACCAGTATCCATAGTAGTGTGTCACATCGACCCTGTCTCGAGCAGTGAAGTAATAAGCCATCAGGAAGTCGGGGTGCCCTTCCTCGATCCTCGTTAAACCTTTCTTTGCCATCTCGGCGTTGACAGCGCTCTTTACGTGACTCTCAATGAGAGGATCGTTCATAAGAGGGTTTTCCTCGGTGCCTTTGATGTGGGGGATCCAGCGGTAGGTCTTGTACTTCGAGAAATCGGTCTCCCGATTGTAATCTGTTTCGACCTGGACTGTTGAGCAGCCAGTCATGAAGATGATAGCGGCAAGTGCGAGTATTATTACGGATCTTTTCATTTCGACCTCCAGGTCTCAGGGGGTGCCGGACAAATATAACACCATCAGGTGGTTGCTTCAATGATATTGGATAAGGACCAATATGAGATTGTTAACAATGCGCTAACGCTGTATTATCTCTGAGCAGCAGGCGGAAACGTATTTTATTGAGATAAGCAGGCAGGAGCTCCCATCGTGAAATTCAGGAAAACGCGGTACTTGAACTTGCTCGTGGTGGTCGTTGTCATGATGTTCCTCTTGCCGTTCACGTCCAGGACACCCATGCTTCGGATGTCGGGTAACATCATCCTCACACTCGTGCTTCTTTCTGCCGTCTACACCGTCAAGAAACAGAGGCGGACATTCATTGCCGGGCTGATACTCTGCATTCCATCTGTAGTTACATCCTGGATGTATCTGATAAGTCCGATGGCGATTCACCCCGCAGTCCATTCCGCTGCTACGATGGTCTTTGATGGATACATCATCTATATTCTCCTTCATCATATTATCAGGGCAAAAAAGGTTACGGCCGACATTATCTACGGGGCGTTCAGCATATATATCCTTCTCGGAGTATTTTTCACGACCCTGTATTTGTTTCTCGACGGTGTGACGACGGCACATCTCTTTAAGTACACTGGCGTGGAACCTGGAACGATCTTGATTGAAGATTCCAAGATCTTCTACTTCAGCTTCGTGACCCTGACGACGCTGGGCTATGGTGATATCCAGCCAATTGCGGATTCATCGAGAACGATCGCCGTCATCGAGGCAATGGTCGGAGTGCTCTACTCAGCAGCTCTGATCGGCAGACTGATCGGTCTGTATGTCGCACAGTCTGACAAGTCGGAGGCCGCCGCCGAAGCCGCTTCAAAGGCTGCTGCTGCTGCCTCGGCTGCCGCGGACGCAGCCGCGACCAATGATTTGGATGTTGCCGTTGCTGCCGCGAAGACAGCATCACGGGCTGCTGCTGACGCTGCTGAGGCTGCAGAATCGGCGAAGAGCGACAGTGATGAAGATGATGAAAACGGTGACGATGATAAGGACAGTAAAGAACCCGATACGAGCCGATGATAGATATCCTTAGAAACTCAGTGATGATAACGGGCTTCGTCTTCGTGATGATGCTCGTAATCGAGTATGTCAATGTCGTGACGAGCGGCCGCTGGGGCGAGAAGCTCGCACGCAACAGGGCGGGCCAGTATATTCTCGCCGCCGTGCTCGGCGCGCTGCCGGGATGCCTCGGCCCGTTCGCAATCGTCGCGATGTTCTCCCACAGGATAGTCGGGCTCGGCGCTGTCATCACAGCGATGATAGCGACGAGCGGCGATGAGACATTCGTCATGCTTGCCCTCATGCCGAAGCAGACGATGATCCTTATCCCTGCGTTGATGGCGACGGGGATCCTTGCCGGTATCCTGGTAGACTCTCTCTCGTTGAGGGTGAACTTTCTCGAGAAGGTCCATTGCGACGGCCTCGTAGTTCACGAAGGGCACGAAGGCAACGCGTTTCCGAAAGGCGGCATCGCCCGCCAGTGGAGAAACTGCACGCCGGCCCGTGGAATCCTTGCCGTTACTATAGTTCTTCTTCTTGTTGCGGTAATGACCGGGCAGCTGGCTCATGGTTATCACGGCCTGGTCGATCCGGGGGAGACATCGAAGGAACTGATCGAACAGGTACATGAAGAGGAAGGCGCGCATGATCACGAGGCGGAGCCAGCTGCCCACGATCACGAGGGGCATGAGGGCTGGGGATGGATACGGATCACTCTCCTGGTAACATCGCTGATGGCGCTCTTCATCGTTGTCACCGTTCCGGATCATTTTCTTGATGAGCACTTGTGGAGGCATATTGCCATCCGCCACGTGCCGCGGATATTCCTCTGGGCATTCGGCGCTCTGCTCGTTCTGCACCTGCTTACTTCGAACCTCGATATCGATCTGGGTAATCTCGCGGCGAAAGGACAGTGGTTCGTCCTGCTCGCGGCGTGTCTGGCGGGGCTTATTCCACAGTCCGGCCCGCACTTGATATTCGTGACCCTCTTTGTCGGCGGATATATACCGATGAGCGTCCTTCTGGCCAACTCGATCGTACAGGACGGCCACGGGATGCTTCCCGTACTCGCTTACTCGCGGCGGGTCTTCATATTGATCAAGATAATCAACCTCATCTTCGGCCTGATAGTCGGTGCCGCGGCGATGGCGGCGGGACTGTAGAGCGGTCTGGAGAAATAATGCCCGACTATGATTTCAAAAGGATAGTGACCCACAACGATTTCGACGGGATCGTCTCCGGAGCGATATGTTCCCTCGTGTCGGGTTGCGATCACTTCGTTTTTACCGGGCCCAATTCTATCGCGAGGGCCGAGGTCTCCGTTGGCCCTTCCGATGTCGTCACCGACCTCCCTTATCCGCTCGACTGCGGGATGTGGTTCGACCACCATCCCGGCAATCTCGACGCGGTAAAGCTGAGGGGTATCGACCCGGCTACCATCCCCGGCAGGTTTGCCGAAAAGCCGTCCTGCGCAAGGGTCGTATTCGAATACTTCACTGAAGATGGGTTCGAGTTCCCCCCGCATATTGCCGCGACCGTCGAAGAGGCGGACACGATCGACTCGTTCGACTATCGCAACGTCGCCGAGTGGAGGGAGGAGACTCCTGGAAAACTAGTCGACATGAGCATCAAGTCCGATTTCCGCGATTTCAGGGAGCAGACAAGGTTCCTGCAGCACCTCACCGGGATGGTCCGGGATATGTTGCTGACGGATATAGCCTCGGATGAGGATATCGCAGCACGTATCGAGAATTACAGGGCCGGCGAAGAGAAGATGATGAAGCTCATCACGGAATCAGTCTCATTCCTCAAGGAGGACAAGGATCGCGAGCTTATCGTGATGGACTTCACGCATCACAAGAGAAGGCCGAGGGTGATCCGCAACCTCGCTTACATGCTCTATCCTGAGGCGCTCGGCGCGATGACGATAAACTCACTCTTCCGCCGGGGAACGAAGACGAATGACCTCAGCATCTCGATATCGCTTTCGATGAACATGACAGGCCGCGACCACGGCAAGGATATGGGTGAGATCATGCGGGAACTCGACATCGGCGATGGTCACACCGGCGCGGCTGCCGGCACGATACAGTGCCACTCGAAGGATATGATGCTTCGCGAGAAGAAGCGCGCACTCGATGAGATCTGGGCGATGTGGAAAAAGATGCCCGCTACCTGATATCCCACTGATCGAAGATATAATCCGCTATCTGCTCCACCTGCTCATGGTCTATGAACCAGAGCGGCAGCCCGAAATGATAACTCTCATAACCGGTCCTTCCCGGGTCCTCGCATATCGGATTTGAAGCGACCAGAGCAATCGCGCCGTAATCAAGAGGCGACATCGTACTGCGCGAGCTCATGCGGTATAGAGGTGAGAAGCAGTCATGTGATTCCCGGCCCAGGTAGTCCATGTAGTACTGAGGATCGTAGACCTCGACATAAGTGAATCCTCGGTCCTGCGGATTGAAGAAACAGGTGAAACATGTGACTGTCTCATCGAGGGTGAGGGTATCAGGGAGATCGGGATTCTGCATGCCACCGGATTCAATGGCCATCCTCATCGCATCCCGGTCTAGGCTTCGGCTTATGCCCGGTATGCCCGTCTTGAATTGACCGCTGACCTTGTCGATCACGGTCACGTAATAGTCATCATGCACCAGCGAGAGTTCCGCGTACTCTACGTCGCGATCTTGCGGGATCAGCTCATCCAGAACGGAAGCTGGTAGCGTTTGTTCATCCGGGAAGATCTCGCTGAGGCCTCCTCCTGGCCGGTCGGCCCTGCCGCAGGTCAGCACGCTCCCTCCGCCGGCGAGATATAAAGCGAGGGTGTTCGGCTTGAACATCGACCGGGTAACAGGAATTGGCGGGGAGTAAGTATTCCCGAAGAAGATCGGTTCAATATAAATCGTGTTTTCCCAGATGCTCCTCACACTGCTGCTGTAAGTCCAGATCACGTGTTTGTAACGGGACAGCACCTCCAGGGGCAGAGGATCATCTCCATACGTGTCGTGAAGTTCGTCGGCGGGGAATATATCCATACCCGGATCGAACCCCGGAGCTCTTGAGCAGATAGCGGTCCAGAACTCGTCATGTTCTGATTCACTCGGATCGGTCATGGAGGGTATGTAGGCTCCGAGAGGATAGTCGTCTACCCAGAGCAGATCCCTGTCCATCTGGAGCGGAGTAATTTCAATCTCTATCCTTGCACGTGTGACCATTCTGGCCTCGTCCCGTGCCTCGATGTACAATACATGCACACCTGAATTGAAGTTTACGCTTAATGACTGTTTCATCCATGGGCTCCAGTCGGACAGCCAGTCATCGTCATCGTCGAGGTTCTGTACGTCCCAGCCGTACCGGTAATGGACCGGCATCATCCAGTCAAAGGCATTGGCAGCTTCCCACAGGAAGGTAAGCGGGACGCCCGGAGTAACAAGTACAGACTCGGCACTGATATTTGTCCCCGCGAACGAACCCGATCCGAGCATAGGGTTCATGACCGAGAGAGCGGGATATCTCGAGTTCGCCATGAACTGTCTTGCGTTCCTCTCGTGAGAGAACACCGATGTCTTCCGCCCGCAGCTGTCCATCAGCTGGATCGCGAAGAGGTAATAGTGGTCCCTCAGGAGCGGTTCATCCTCGCCGATCAACATGCCGTCATACTCCGTTGGCGCCGGTTCCCAGTCCGACCAGAGATCCTCGAAGAGTTCCGGGTGCTCGTTGAGCATCGCGATGTCGGGTTCTCCCGTAGCTCCCGGAATGACCTCGAGCAGAAGGTATCTCACGGCAGATGCCGCATTATCACGGTATGTCCGCCATACGACCGGGACTCTAACCGGGTACCGTGTCGGGGCATCAAAGGGAGGTGAAATGATATCGACAGATGGCTGCGAATCGTTACAGACAGGATCGTCCGTTCCGCCGCCGTTGTCATCATCCGGCGCTACGACGTATTCATTGGTGCATCCTGCCAGCAGCAGGCATGCCGTGGCAAAGATGATAAACAGCGGGATAAATACATATTTCGGGAAAATGTCGCCCAGTACGGCGGCGCGGGCCCTCCGTCCCGGAATTCCGGAAAAGCGCACGAGTCTCATATCAATTTCTCCTTCCCGGTATCGGCGGGGCAGAGCCAGAGAGCGTGAGCGGCCGGTGGCAGATGGGAATTCAGTATGGTGTGACCCCTCACTGAAAAAATAACTGTCGAGACGGGTTCTAGCAAGGCGAATCCCTCCTTGGGGCCTGCTGGACTTTGCTCCAAACGTCTGATAGAATCACCTCGCCTTGGGGAACACTCTATCCATATATGAATCGGAGATGAAATGTCGCTATCAAAATATCAACGCATAGCAATACTGGCTGTTACCCTGATATCTGTCTGTTTCAGCGCGACCCGGGCTCAGAAGACGATCGACGGTAGTTTCGAGCCGGGGGAGTGGCTCCCATCGGTCGAGTTTCGGGCCTCCAATACCGATGCCCCCTGGGCTACCGACAACGACCTGATGAACCTCTACGTCAGCTGGGACCAGACCGATCTTTTCGTCGGTGTAGAGGGTCTCTCAGGCAGCAATAACGTATTCTTCATATACATTGATTCGAGCTCGCGGCTGGTAGGGGTAGAGCAGAACGACCGCTACCCGGGGTTCAAGACCCAGTCGGAGGGATGGGACCCCGATTTCATATATACCGTCGTCGAGATGGAGAACGGGATCGGGGCAGATGTCCGTCGGATAATGGGTGACGGCAGCACCGTGACCGTACCCGGAGCTGCGCATGGTTCGAAATGGCAGCAGAACAATGGAAACTTCATAGGCGGCTGGGAGATCTCGATTCCCTGGGCGGAGATAGGTGTCGCGACTGGCGGGTCGGTCAAGGTCGCCGCCGGCCTCGGCTGGGCGACGAACAAGTTCGATCCAGCAGTAGCTCTGGGTGGTGGAAGTGGGGACGAGCTGGGAGAGGATCTCGATGCCGACCTTCTCAGTCTGGATAATCCTGTCGAGGTCCATTACGACACCGACAATGACGGGATGCCGGATGACCTGGTCGCAATGGCCGATTCAGTCGACGTGAGGTTCGAGTTCGAGGCTCCGTCAGGCGCTGTTACCGTCAATCTTGCCGGTACATTCAACGAATGGGGCAATAACGGCGGCGGACTCAATATCGATCCATCAGTCGATCCGATGTCCGATGATGATATGGATGGAATATGGACGATAGACAGGAAGCTTGCCCAGACGACACATGAGTACAAGTTTGTCGTCAACACGAACCAGTGGTTCGTGGATCCGAAAAACCCCGACTTGTCTACTGACGGATTCGGCAACTCGGTCCTGAGAGTCTTCAATCCGCTCGCGTACCTGCTTTATCCTCTCGACGGGAGCGAGATCGCCGATCCAGCTCCGGTGATTGGTTGTTACCTCGCCAAATGCGACACCTCGACATTCGATCTCGGCCAGTTGATGGTTCTGATCGACTGGCAGATTGTCGGGACTGGACCGACCCTCTATGACGCGGCGACGAGGATGGTGACTCTCTCGGGGATCGATCCGCTTTCCAACGGAGAGCATACGGTCCATATTGTCGTCTACAATACTGGGGGGCCGTACTTCTACGATACGACTACATTCACTGTGGCGAACGATCCCGAACCGCCCGTCATCTCGCATGTCCCGATCGCCGGGGCCCCGGCATCGAGCGACCTGCTTATCACGGCGACTATCACGGACAACGAAATCATCGAAGAAGCGATCGTCTATTACCGCCCGGCCGGAGCGGGCACCTTGCAGACTGCCGTGATGCTCAAGGGCCTGGAGGATCAGTGGACCGGGACGATCCAGGGTGAAAACCTCTCCCTGGGAATGACCCTGGAATACTTCATATCAGCCTCTGACATGGTTAATACGACCCTTGACCCTTCGACCGGCACATACGCCTTCCCTGTTTGGCCGGACTATGACAATCCTGTCATCGCCGAGCACTTCGCCTCTCCAGCGGTGATATCTCCAGGCGGTGGCGGTGATGACGTCTCGAGGATATCATTCCGCCTGTTTGAGACGATGAATACAGATATTCAGATCCTCAACTCTTCGCAGGTCGTTGTAAGGACTCTTGGCAGTTACCTGGTACTTGGAGCGGGGTATAACAGGCTGTTCTGGGACGGCCGGGATGATGAGGATGGCCTGCTGCCCGCAGGTATCTACACATACCGTATCTCGGGGTCGGACTTGGCCGGTAATCCTGCCGGGCCGGTAACAGGTGAGATCGAGGTCGACTATGGAGCCCCTGCCGGGAAGCTCAAGGTCGCGATCCTCTTTCATGCAAACCAGACGCTGAACTACCAGGGCGACAGGGCGAACGATGTCTGCTTCAACGGGCTCCTCGGGGTGCTGCGTGATCATCCATCTTCGAAGTTCATGATGCATTTCTCCGGTTCGCTCCTTCATGATCTCCTCTGGTATGATTTCCGAAACAGTCCGTCTACGATTCAGATGCTTCGGGACGGCGCCGCAGACGAGCAGTTCGAGATCGTCGGGTCGACATACTCGCAGAATGTTCCGTACTCGACGGACATGTGGGACAACAAGGTCGGGATAGATGTTCAGCGCGAGGTCATCGAGAAATCACTCGGTGTCAGCCCGACCGTTTTCTGGAATCCCGAGCGCTGCTGGAAACAGCAGCTCGTGCCGCTTATGACCGAAGGCGGATACACCGCTACCTGGGTAGAGACTCATATCCTCAACGACAGCGGAGTATCATCGACAGAGCATTACGTTCGCAGGACACGCCTCGGCCAGGATGAGACAGTCATAATAAACGATGACGGTGGATTGATAGGAAGGCTCGATTACGCAATCGATTCGGGGGACACAGGGCCTCTGGTTGACTACCTCTATGGTCTGTACCTGCAGGATACCTATCGGGATTTCCTGGTTACCTACTGTGAGGATGCCGAAGCGACTGGGCTGTGGGACTACGACGCCGGGGAGGATCCGCAGGACGACTGGGACAACCTCGATGCTATCCTGACCGAACTCGAGTCATACGACTGGCTCGAGATAACAACGATTTCCGACTACCTCAAGACCCGCTATCCGACCGAGATGATCGAGCCGATCGTTGACGGTCAGGCGAACTGGATGATCGGCCCTTCACAGTCTGAAGGCTGGGACGACTGGTTTGATTACAACGAGAATTCGCCTCTGGTCAATTACTACCGCGGCTATTATTCGACTGTAAGGTCGAGGATACAGGAGGTCCAGGCGGGGAAGGTCCCCGGGACGCCGGCGTATAATCTCATAGATCACGCTTTACGCAGTTTCACCGCCCACCAGTTCGAATTCGGATGCATATGGTGTGGCCAGATGTACTGCCAGGACTGGCAGAAGATAGAGACGCTCGAAGCGGCGCTGCTTGCAGCGGAGTACTCGACTACGCCGGTCTCCGAACCCGAGTTTCCCGTAATCGATGTCAACGGCGACTCTGTCGACGATCTAGCGATGATCACCTCTGACGATTTCTACGCCTTCACTCCGTACGGCGGCAGGCTCCTATACTGGTATGACCTCGAGGCGGGTGAGCAGATCGTCGGCAACGAGATATTCATGTGGGGCTACTACTACCTGCCCTACAGGGAACACTGGTCCGGTGGTGGTTACAACGATGACTATCACTACGTGGAGGATTTCGAGTGGAACGCTCCGTATCCTTTCCCTGCGGCGCTTCCCTACCAGCGCTTTTACGGCATCAGGAAGAAAGCGCTGAGCGAGTTCCTCTCGATAAGCGGAGTCGAGCAGGTCAACCTGCTCAACGATTTCCAGTCGGTCTCGCAGACCGGTGACACCCTGATCTTCGGCCACATCGATACCGATTTCCGGTACACGAGGAAGTTATGGCCTGTCGAGAACGGGATCGCCGTGAGTTACACGCTGCAGAATACGACCGGAGCGACACGGACCTTCGAGCACCGTGTCGAAAACTCCCTCTGTCCGACATTGCTCGACGTGATGGACGGCGGACGGGAATCCCTGAAGTACTGGGACGGGGCAGATACTTCTTCCGTAATAGGACCATCAGAGATCGGCGTAATAAATGTGGTCTCCGGCGCGAGGGTCGAGTTCGCCTTCTCGCCGCAGCCTGAAGGGCTGTCGGGGGGGCTGGACGTATTCGCCCTCCGGTACGATCCGGTCTACACGTACGAACTCGCGCCCGGAGCATCAAGAAGCTACTCGTTCACAATGACGAGAGTTCGGGACATCGCTACGGGTGGCGAAGGCATGCCGGCGCTTCGTATGGACCTCCATCTCAATTATCCCAATCCTTTCAACCCTTCGACAGTCGTCAGCTTCACCGTTCCGAAGAAGGAGAAGGTGTCGGTCAGGGTCTATGACGTTTCGGGCAGATTTGTGCGGACGCTGACTGACAAGACATTTGACGCGGGCACGCATTCGATCACCTGGGACGGGACGAACGAGGGCGGCAGGCATGTCGGGAGCGGAGTCTACTTCTGCAGGATGGACGCTGCCGGATTCTCGAAGACGAGAAAGCTCGTGCTTATCAGGTAGCTCAGGGTTTCTTCGCGAAGATCATGTAGTGGAAGTTGTGGTACCGGCGGATCCGGTCGCTTGACGAGAGCGTTCCGAACAGTGACAGTCCCGCCCTTCCCGTATTGGGATACGACCTCAGAGGCAGGGCCTCTACCTCGGCAAATCCCGTCTTCTCCAGCATCCGCATCGAACCGAAGACATCGGTCGGGAACTCGTACGGTGCGGGCCTGTGCTTCGATCCCTTTATCCTGTGCCAGCCGTCGCGCAGCTTGCCGTGCATCTGCCTCGGCATCATCTTCGATTTCCAGAACTGGGTGATCCCCCAGGCATTGATATCCTCGAGAAAGAGCATCCCGCCTGGTTTGAGGATTCTCGCGAACGAATCGAATATATCGCTGAGTTTCTCGGGTTCATGATGTATCAGGTCGATGCAGCAGATAGCGTCGAAAGATCCGCTGCGGAATGGGAGTGCCTGTACCGCGCCGGTAACGTTGAACCGCGAGCCGTACTCGCCGTGCAGCCTTTCGAGGAGCGAGCACATCAGGTCGAATGCGACGAGAGTATTTCCATCGGCCATCTCGAGAAACGTCGTATCAACACCGCACCCGATATTGACGACCGTCTTTCCCGTTCCGATCCTGCCGCGCACGAAATCCCAGTACTCTTTCTTCGACAGTTTCCACTGCTCCTCCGAAAGGGCGTCCTTCTCCGATTCAGGTGCGTCGGCCATAAGCTGCCCGAGCTTCTCCTCCTCTGCGAGGTGCTCGAGATCTATCCCTTCGGGCATAAGCACGGGGATGCCGCCTCGGATATCGTACTGAGTTCCGCACGAAAAGCAGCTGAGCTGGCGCGCTCCCGCTCCCATATTTCCGCCGCAGCGCGGGCAGGCAAGCAGGTCAAGCAGCGTGTCTTCGATCAAATGCGTCATCGGGCTTCACCTTTCATGGTTCCATTATAGACGATAGAGCGCATTCTTGACAGAGGCTTTCGCCCGTGATAGCGTCTGCAGTTCGAGGCAATCAATCACCGGCCCGGCCGGGCCGCTACTTACCGGAGGCTCGAGATATGGATATCAAGGCAATACAGGACGCACTGAAGGACAAGGGGATCGACGGCTGGCTGCTCTACGATTTTCACAACCGCGACCACCTCGCGTACAGGATCCTCGATATGGATTTCGAGAAGATGACATCGCGCCGGTGGTTCTATTATATTCCGGTAGTCGGCGAGCCCGTAAGGCTCATCCACCGGGTCGAGCCAGCCAAGCTTGATTCTCTACCGGGCGAGAAGGTGTTCTACCATCCGTGGGTAGAACTCCACGCGAAACTCAAAGAGATACTCGGAGAGCCGAAGTCGATCGCGATGCAGTATTCCCCTCTCTGCAACATTCCTTACACGTCGATAGTCGACGGCGGAACGATAGAGCTGATCCGTTCCTTCGGACACGAGGTCGTATCATCGGCCGACCTGGTCCAGCTCTTCGAGGCGATCATCGACGAGAAGGGATACCAGAGCCACCTCAAGGCGTGCGATATAATCCAGGGGATCAAGGACGAGGCCTTCGCCGAGATCGGCAAGGCGATCAGCTCGGGGACGAAGCTGACCGAGTTCGACATCGCGTCTTTCATCCTGCGCCGCTTCGACGAGGAAGGGATCGATCCCGGGCACGACATGCCGATCGTCGGAATCAACGACCATCCCGCCAATCCTCACTTCGAGCCGAAAGAGGAAGGCTCGTACGAGTTCAAGAAGGGGGACATGGTCCTGATCGACCTCTGGGGCAGGCTCAAGGAGCCCGGTTCGATCTACTACGATATTACATGGTGCGGTTATATCGGTGACGAACCGCCCGAGAAATACAAGGAGATATTCTACACCGTTCGCGACGCGCGTATCGCCGCGGTTGAGTTCGTGCGCAAACGTTTTGCCGAGGGCACGCCTGTGTACGGCTGGGAAGTCGACGATGCCTGCAGGAACGTCGTGAAGGAACGCGGCTACGGCGACTACTTTATCCACCGCACGGGCCACTCGATCGGCGAAGAGGTCCACGGCAACGGTGTGAACATCGACAACCTCGAGACGAAGGACGAGCGCGAGCTCGTCCCCGGCATCTGTTTCTCGATAGAGCCGGGTATTTATCTCGAGGGCGAGATGGCCGCACGCAGCGAGATCGACCTGTTCATCACTCTCGACGGTGAGGTCATCGTCGCCGGCGACGAGCAGCAGGAACTTATTATGATCGGTGCCGACTGATCCCGGCAGGCAGGGAAAATCGAAGGCCGGTCCCCTGCGGGGCCGGCCTTTTTAAGGACTGGAGAACGGAATGTCGATAGCGGAGAACTGGGAGCGTGTCAACGAGAGGGTCGCCGAGGCTGCCGTGAAGGCCGGCCGGGATCCCTCTGAGGTCACGGTCATCGCTGTGACGAAGACTCACACTGCCGAGACTGTCGAGGAGGCCCTTAATGCCGGCGTGACCGATGTCGGCGAGAACCGCGTCCAGGAGTTCCTCTCCAAGGAGCCCGGTGTGACATCGCCATGCCGATGGCACCTCATCGGTCACCTGCAGACGAACAAGGTGAACAAGGTGATCGGGAAGTTCGCGATGATACATTCAGTCGATTCCATGAAACTCGCCGAAAAGCTCAGTAGCGCCGACGAACGTGAGGGGATCACGACTGACATCCTCGTCGAGGTCAACACGAGCGGGGAGGAGTCGAAGTTCGGACTCGAGGCCGACAACGCACTGGAACTCTGCACGGGGATCGCGGCTCTTCCGGCACTGAACCTCCGCGGCCTGATGACAGTCGGCCCCTGGGTCGAAGATACGGTCGTACTCACGAAAGCGTTCTCATCACTCCGTCTTTTGGGCGAAAAAATCACAGCGGAGGGTATAAACGGCATATCTATGGAGCACCTCTCGATGGGGATGACAGACGATTTTGAGATCGCCATCGCCGAGGGATCCACGATCGTGAGACTGGGAAGAGTGATATTCGGGGCGAGGCGGCTGTGACAGAAAAACGGCCATAGCGTCAACGGGGTGGCCGGACAGGGAAGGGCCCTGCCGCCGGAGCCTCATTTTGCAATATCGATAAGGCATTGTAAACAGGTAATATATGGGATATTTCGTCAATGGCCAGGTTGGTCTGATACTTGCTTTTCTCAACACGTTGACAGTACTGCTGTTGCTGTATATGGTCCTGCAGCTCGTCGGTGTGCCGGACAGCAAAGTCTTCCAGGCGCTCGACAGGATATTCTCACCGGTCCTGAAACCGGTAAGACGGCTGATTAAAAGGACGAGATTCGATGTGTCGCCGCTCATACTGGCGGCACTGATCCAGTTGATTGCACAGGCGATCAAAAAAAACTGGCTTTGAATCGACGGCGACGGCGTGTTAAAGATTTGGAAGCGAAACTGAAGAGCTCGGGGAGGCAACGGACCGACGGGCGGGAACAAGAAGACCGGCCACGGTCCGGCAAGAGGAGGCAGACAAATGAGGATCACACCTCTCGATATCCGGAAGCAGGAATTCCGCAAGACGATGCGCGGACTCGACAACGACGAAGTCTACGCGTTTCTCGGCACTGTCGCCGACGAATACGAGGCGGTGCTCTCGGATAACAAGAGACTGAGGGAGCATATCGTCCAGCTCGAAGAACGTGTCAAAGAGTTCAAGAGCATGGAGACAAACCTTCGCAACACCCTTATGACGGCCGAGAAGATCACGGCCGAAGCGAAGCAGAATGCCCGCAAGGAGGCGGACCTGATAGTCCGCGGCGCCGAGGTCGACGCTACCAGGTCGTCCGAAGCTATCCGTGCCCATACCCAGCAGCTCCGCAGGGAGATCCTCGAACTGAAGAAACACAAGGATAACTACCTCACCAGGCTGAGGACCCTCATGGACAGCCACAGGAATGTGGTTGACGGGTTTGAAGAGGACTTCGCCGAGGTGGACCGAGAGATAGAAGAGATCGGAAAGCAGGTGGAAGAGGACATCCAGACGCCTCCGCCAGCTTCTCGTATGAGCCGTGAGAGGATAGAGGAAGACTTCGCGCACGAAGAGCCCGAAGACAAGGTCACCTGGGGGGATGACCAGCCGAGAGAGGACGTCGAGAGGCCTACGGTACCGAGGCCCGGAGAGTGGGAGCAGCAGAGCCCCGAGAAGCGGGCGGCAGCTCCTGAAGACGTCCAGTCGGGACAGGACGAGACGGCGGAGCAGGAGGAAGAGACGGCCTCCTCTCCCCAGCTCGATTTCGGGCCGGTCGGTACGGCCTCGGAAGCGGATGCGATCGCAGCCGCGGCCGCGGCTGCAAGCGCATCCGACCAGGAATTTCACGATGACCGCGTAGAGATGACCAAGGAAGAACTCGAAGGCGAGGCCCTCGCCAGGGACGTCGTCGCCCACAGTATCGAGGAGAGGATGTATCCTGATTCTCGTATGAACGGCGACAAGCAGGCCGCTCCCCAGGCGGCAGCTCCTGTCGAGCCGCAGCAGACAATACCGGACGCGGGAACCCCGGTCGCTCAGGCCGGACAGGCCCCCGCGGCGGGAATGAACGCGTTCGCTCCACAGCCCGAAATGCCGGGTGCGGGAACGGCGGTTCAGACCGAACCGGCACAGCCGGCAGCTTCCGATGACTGGAAATCGTACGAGGTAAAGGAATCGAAGCAGGACTGGAGCAGTTACGAAGTGCAGCGCGAGGAAGCGCCGGCAGCAGCGCAGCCAGCCCAGCCCGCTGCTCAGCAGACGGAACAGCCCGCTGCTCAGCAGGTGAAAGAGTCTGCGATCAAAGAGGCCCCGAGCGATAACGAGGTCGAGGAGGCACTTTCAGGGCTGACCGAGATGGCTTCGGAACAGCCTCCGCAGACCGATACTCCTCCGGTACAGGCCGCTCCGGCACAGCCTCAGCAGCCTGCCGCGGAAAAAGTGGAAGAAGCCGAAGCTTCCGATGAGAACCAGAAATGGTCGATGGAGGAGCTGAGGAAGAACCTTACAAACATGGACAGGGACAGCTGACCCTGAATGAAGCGGATAGAATCGAAACATGACGGGAGGGTTGGATTCCGGATACGGGTCCAGCCCTCTTCTCGTAAGGACGAGATCGTCGGCTGGAACGAGGCGGGGGAGCTGCGGATCAGGCTCGCCGCACCACCCGTAGAGGGAGCCGCCAACAAGCGCATTCCCGTCTTTCTCGCGAAGCATCTCGGCCTGAAGAAACGCGACATCATCATCGAGTCTGGCGATAAGTCGAGGACCAAAGTTCTCTCCGCCCCCGCTTCCGTCAGGACAAGACTCGAGGAACTCCCCGATATCTGATCCCAGCCCCCGAAGGATAACCCGATAAACTTGTTGCGGTTCGTCGCCTTTGCCTGTATAAGATTTCTGACCCGCAAGGGGAGAAATCGACGAAAGGAGCGGCGGTGACTGACCTCTACAAACAGATCAGAGAGAGCGCGAGCTATATAAGAAAGCGGGCCGATGTGAAGCCGTCGTTCGGCATCGTACTGGGTAGTGGCCTGGGTGGCCTAGCGAAGCGGATCAAGGTCAAGGCGGCCATACCTTACGGAGAGATCCCCAATTTCCCGGTATCAACGGTAAAGGGCCTGCACGCCGGCAATCTAATCCTCGGTGAGCTTTCGGGCCGCAAGGTCGTGGCGATGGAAGGAAGGGTCCACTACTACGAAGGTTACACGATGAAAGAGGTGACCTTCCCCGTCCGCGTGATGAAGGCCCTCGGGGCGAAATCGCTGATCCTTACCTCGGCGGTAGGGGCCATGAATCCGCTGATGCCGAAGGGCTCGCTTGTGGCAGTCGCCGATCACATCAATATGATGGGGGATAATCCTCTTATCGGACCGAACGACGAGAGGCTCGGACCGCGTTTCCCCGATATGAGTGAACCTTACAACCGCCGGTACATATCGATCCTCGAGAAAGCGGCGCTCGACCTCAAGATACCGCTGAAGAAGGGTGTCCTGGCGGCGCTTGCCGGCCCGTGCCTCGAGACCGCCGCCGAGTACAGGTTCCTCAGGAGGATAGGCGCCGATATCGTCGGGATGTCGCTCGTCCCGGAGAATATCGCGGCCGTCCATGCGGGCATGAAAGTCATTGGAATATCGATTGTTACGGATGAAGCGCTCCCTGATTGCCTCAAGCCGGTCAATATCCGCGAGATAGTGGCCACCGCTAAGAAGGGCGAAAAGGTACTCCAGTCCCTTGTAATGGAGTTTCTGAAGAGGGTCTAGTCCTTGACAGGAAGGCGTTTGTACATTATAAAATATTGTTCTCATTTACGCTGACCCGGCTCGAAAACCATGAAATCGGAGAACACCCGCCGGGAACTGGCCGATGAAACCAGAGTCTGACAGCGATACTATACGGAGAATGGCAGATATGGCAGATAACAGAGAAGACGCGAAGAGATATACAGCGATCCCGCCTCAGCGCGAGGCGCTGAAGGCCGAAGAAGAGGTCCTCAGGCACTGGGACGAGAACGATATCTTCAAGCGCAGTATAGATGAGCGGCCGGTTGAGAAGAGCTTTGTCTTCTACGAGGGCCCGCCCACCGCGAACGGCCGCCCCGGCGTCCATCACGCGATGTCGAGGACTATCAAGGACCTCGTATGCAGGTTCAGGACGATGAAGGGGGAGCGCGTCGTGCGCAAGGCCGGATGGGACACCCACGGCCTCCCCGTCGAGATCGAAGTGGAGAAGATGCTCGGGCTGGACGGCAAGGACCAGATCGAGGAGTACGGCGTCGATAAGTTCAACAAGCAGTGCTACAAGAGCGTCTTCAAGTACCTCGATGAGTGGCACGACTTTACGCATAAGCTTGGGTACTGGCTCGACCTCGATAACCCGTATGTAACATGCACGAACGAATATATCGAGTCGGTCTGGTGGATTCTCAAGCAGTTCTGGGATCAGGACATGCTCTACGAGGGCCACAAGATCATACCTTACTGCGCGAGGTGCGGTACGTCCCTTTCGAGCCACGAGGTATCGCAGGGATACAAGGATGTCGCCGATCCGTCTATCTTCATCAAGCTAAAGTTAAATGAAGAGGACGCGTATTTCCTCGTATGGACGACCACTCCGTGGACGCTTATCTCCAACGTCGCACTGGCCGTTGGCCCCGAATACGATTACGCGCGCGTCAGCCACAACGGCGACACGTTGATACTGGCCAAAGAGCTCCTCAGTGTGCTCGACGGCGAATATGAACTCCTCGGAACCATCAAGGGGCACGAGCTCGTCGGGAAGACGTACGAGCCCTGCTTCCCCTGGTTTGCCGAAGAGGAGGGCGGCTTCCGCGTCATCGGCGCCGAATTCGTCACCCTTTCCGACGGCACGGGGATCGTCCACATGGCGCCGGCATTCGGCGAGGACGACTACATCGCCGGGATTCAGGAGGGCCTGCCCTTCGTACAGCCGGTCGATGCCGAGGGAAAGTTTACTCCCGAGATCACGAAATGGGCCGGGAAGTTCATCAAGGACGCCGACCCCGAGATCATCGAGGACCTGCGCGAGCGCGGCATCCTCTACCGGGCCGAGACACATGAGCATTCATATCCGTTCTGCTGGCGCTGCGATTCGCCCCTTATCTACTATGCGAGGCGCTCGTGGTATATCAAGACGACCGCGTTCAAGGACCTGATGATCGAGGAAAACAAGAAGGTCCAATGGTACCCGCCCGAGGTGGGGGAGAACAGGTTCGCCCGCTGGCTCGAGGGGAACGTCGACTGGGCGCTCAGCCGCGAGCGCTACTGGGGCACTCCGCTCAATATCTGGACCTGCGACTCCTGCGAGGAGAAGTACTGCATCGGCGACCTTACAGAACTGAAATCTATAAGCGAGCAGTTTCCCGAGGACTATGACCTCCACAAGCCGTTCATCGACGACCTGGACGTAGGCTGCCCCGAGTGCGGCGGCAAGATGACGAGGGTTCCCGAGGTGATCGACTGCTGGTTCGATTCGGGCGCGATGCCGTTTGCTCAGTACCACTACCCGATGGAGAACATGGACGTCTTTAAGCAGCAGTACCCCGCCGAGTTCATCAGCGAGGGCGTCGACCAGTCAAGGGGCTGGTTCTATTCGCTGCTGGCAATTGGGGCGTTCCTGACCAAGAAGAGCCCCTACAAGAGGTGCCTGCCGCACGGGATGATCCTCGACCGCGAGGGCCAGAAGATGAGCAAGAGCAAGGGTAACGCCGTCTTTGCGATGGACGTTCTCGGCAGCGACGGCGCCGATTCGCTCCGCTGGTACCTTATGATCAGTGGTGCGCCTTACCTGCCGAAGAGGTTCGACCTCGAGGCTATGAGAGATAATGCTAACAAGTTCCTCGGCACTCTGAGGAATCTTTACAGCTTCTTCGCGATGTACGCCGAGATCGACGGCTTCGAGCCGTCCGGCGATGTGAAAAGTGATAACCTGATCGACCGCTGGATCCTGTCGAGGTTCAACTCGACGGTGCACGATGTCACCGCGGCGCTCGATGAGTACGAGATGACCAGGGCCGCACGTTCGATACAGACATTCGTAATCGATGAGCTGAGCAACTGGTACCTGAGGCGCTGCAGGCGCAGGTTCTGGAAGAACGAGATGTCGGGCGACAAGCTCGCCGCCTACGAGACCTTCTATACAGTTCTCGAAGGGGTCACGAGGCTGGCCGCGCCGTTCGTTCCCTTCCTCACCGAGGCGGTCTGGCAGAGGCTCAGGGGCGAGGCCGGCAAGGCGGGCAGCGTCCATCTCGAGCCATATCCGACGGCGGACAACTCGATGATCGACGAGCAGCTGGAGAAGAACATGGCCGGCGTCCTCAAGACGGTCACCACCGGCAGAGCAGTGCGCAACAAGGCGGCTATCAAGGTCAGGACCCCGCTTGCGAGGATGCTCGTTCACGGGAAATATCATGACGTGACCGGGTGGACGAAGGATGAGGAACTCAGCGGACTGGTCCTCGATGAGCTTAACGTCAAGGCGATCGAGATCATCGAAGATACAGGCGAGCTGATCAGGATGAGTGTCAAACCCGAGTATTCGGTTCTGGGCAAGAGGTTCGGCAAGAACATGAAGGCAGCCGCGTCCGTTCTCGAAGGGCTCGGCGCCGAGAGCGTAGTCGAACTGGTCGAGAAGGGAAGCGTCTCGGTCGAGATAGACGGGAAGAAAGAGGACGTGACCCTCGAAGAGGTCAGAGTCGAGAGCGAGACGGCAGAGGGCTTCGAGTCGGAGAGCGAGGGCGACCTTACGATCATCCTCGACACGAAACTTACCGATGAGCTCCGCAGGGAAGGGACGGCGAGGGACCTCGTGAACCGGATCCAGAACTTCAGAAAAGAGTCAGGATTCGAGGTCGGCGACAGAATTCTTCTGGCGTGGAGGGCCCCTGATGAGATAAAACAGGTATTCGAAGGGTACAGGGAACATATTTGCAGCGAAACACTCGTCGAGAATCTCCTCGAGGGGGAGCAGGACTGGGAGAACACCACGTCCTTCGAGCTCGACGGTTTCGAGATAGATCTGTGGGTCAAGCTGGCTTGATGGGCTTTAAAAGGAGCGTATTCGAGATGGCTTCCGGAAAAACAAAGAGCAAGACAAAGGCAAAGAAGAAGGCCAAGGCTAAGACCGCTGCGAAGAAAAAGCCGAAGGCTAAGGCGAAAGCAAAGACGAAAGTCAAAGCGAAAGCGAAGCCTAAGCCGAAGGTCAAGACCGCGGCGAAGAAAAAGCCGAAGACGAAAGCGAAGGCCAAAGTGAAGACTGCAACAAAGAAAAAGACAACGAAGGCCAAAGCAAAGACCAAGGCCAAGCCGAAAGCGAAAGCTAAGCCGAAGGCCAAGCCCGTCAAGCAGGCCGAGCCGGAGCCGCCGCCCCCTCCGAAGATCAAGGGCAAGAAGCTCACCAAGAAGGAGCTCGATATATCTCGCGAGAGGATCATCGCAGAGCGCAAACGCATTATCATGGAGCTCGGAAGGATCGAGGAGACGATAAGCGACGCCACCAAGGAAAAGGAAGGCTCGAACCAGTCTTACTCGAACCACCTCGCCGACGTCGGCACCGACTACATGGAGCAGGAGAAGAACTTCTACTACGCGAGCCAGGAGGGCCACTACCTCAAGGCGCTCGACGAGGCGCTCGAGAGGATCGAACGCGGCATCTACGGTATCTGCGAGATGTGCACGCTCCGGATCGGGAATCTGAGGCTCGAGGCTGTTCCGTCAGCCAGGCAGTGCATCAAGTGCAAGAGCGAGTCGGAGAAAGGCAACAGGGGTCACTAAGTGCTCTTCTTTGCCGTAGCAGCGATCATAGTCATCCTGGATCAGGCCTCGAAGAGGCTTGTCTGGGCGGCATTTCAGGATACCGGAGGCAGGGATCTGATCGACGGTGTCCTCCGGATACGCCTCAGCACAAATACCGGCGCGGTCATGGGGATTCTGTCCAACTCCAGGCCGATCCTCATCTCGGTGACGATCATTTCGATCATCGCTCTGATCTATTTCGCCTACAGGATGCGGTACGCTCCCGTCTTCAAACGTGTCTGCCTCGGCCTCGTCCTCGGCGGCGCCTTCGGCAACCTCATCGACCGCATCGCTACCGGAAAGGTCATAGATTTCATCGACATGGGAATAGGCAACTACCGCTGGCCGACCTATAACGTCGCCGATATAGCTGTTACAGTCGGCGCGGTGATCTTGATCGCCGGTTTCGCGTTCCAGAAGGACCCGGTCCCTGACGCTCCCCCCTCGGACCTGCTCGAGGACCACGTTTCCTGATAACGGTATTCCACTCTCCGCCCCGTTGTACTATAATGATTCACCTGTAGGATTATCATTATGAGCGAAATCAGAGTATATGAATTCATCGTCGACGAGGAGGAATCGGGCGAACGCCTCGACTCCTGGCTCGCCGGCCGCATCCCCGAGCTGTCCAGGTCGAGGATACAGAAGGCCCTCAAGGACGGCGAGGTCCTCATCGACGGTATGCCTTCCGGTAAACCCTCGAGAAAGCTGCGCGGCGGCGAGAGCGTCGAGCTTCGCTTCAGCCCTCCGAAAGCTGTCGAGGTGATCGCGGAGGATATTCCTCTCGATATCGTATACGAGGATGAGGGCCTGCTCGTGGTGAACAAGGCTGCCGGGATGGTGGTACATCCGGCTCCGGGCAACGAGACGGGAACGATGGTCAACGCCCTGCTCGCCCACTGCGATGATCTCTCAGGGATCGGCGGTTATCTCAGACCCGGAATAGTCCACAGGCTCGACGCGTGGACGACGGGCCTGCTCGTAGTGGCCAAGAGCGACGAGGTTCATATCTCTCTGAGCCGCCAGCTGATGGAAAGAACCGTGACACGCATCTACAAGGCCCTCGTATGGGGGGAGATGCCCGATCAGGAAGGTGAAATAGACGCCCCGATAGGCCGCAGCAAGTCCGATCGCAAGAAAATGGCCGTTGTCAGGCAGGGGGGCCGGGACGCGGTGACATATTACTCAGTTGTAGACACATTTCCGCCTCTGCAGTATATTAAATTGAAGCTGGGGACGGGCAGGACCCACCAGATAAGGGTCCATCTGACACATATCGGACATCCCGTTCTCGGCGACCCCGAATACGGGGGCAGGAAATTCAGAAAGGGGAATCTCCCGAAAGAGGAGGTCGACCGCGGCGCGAAGGCTCTGAGCCTGATCGAGCGGCAGACACTTCATGCGGGGGAACTGTCGTTTTTTCATCCCCTGCTCGAAAAGGAGATGACCTTCGAAGCGCCCCTTCCCGAGGATTTCCGTGTCGTCCTTGAGACATGCAAGGGGGACCGATGAAGTACAAGATCAGGGAAGACGGGAACGTCACGGTCATCGACCTGTCTGGGAAACTGATGGGCGGGGAGGATGCAGACGTTTTCAGGGACCTCATTCATGAGCTCCTGGAGAGCGGCAGGAAAAAGATCATAGTCAATCTCGCCAGCCTGAAATGGATCAACAGTTCCGGCGTCGGGATCCTGATCACAGGGTACACGACGATGAGGAAGAACAAGGGAGATCTGAAGCTTCTCAACGTTTCGAAGAAGATCGAGAGCATCCTCTACGTTACGAAGCTGAACCTGATCTTCGAGTGCTTCGATGATGAACACGAAGCGGTAAGAAGCTATAGTAGATAACGCTAGGGCGGCAGGAGCAGGAAGGAGATCGAGGCTGATGGCCGAGGAAACTTTTATCCTGGAATTCCCCAGCAGCTACAAATGGCTGAACATGCTCGATCTCATGTGTACCGAGATCACGGCCGGCATGGACTTCAGCCAGGACGCGCTGAACGAGATATCGATCTCCGTGATCGAGGCCTGCACGAACGCGCTCGAGCACGGCAATAAATGCTGTCCTGGCTGCGACGTCAAAGCGGTCTTCAGGCGGAAACCGGACAGGCTGGTAATCGAGGTCACTGATTGCGGCCAGGGCTTCGATTTTACCGACTATCTTTTGCACATACCCGATCCTTCAGACATTCACAAGAAGCGCGGCAGGGGGATATTTATCATGAAAGCTATGATGGATAAGCTGTCGTACAAGAAGGTCGAGAGGGGCGGGATGAAGGTCGTCCTTGAGAAGATGACCGACGGAGGCGGGGAGGAAGACGACGACTAGATCGTCGTGATCCGCTTGCCGCCTTCCAGGAACAGGAACCAACACTCCCGGACAGGCGTAATATAGAACAAGCGGTATTCCCGGCGGCGATTGACCTCTGTGGACCTGTCGGAGCGATAGAATGGCCACCTCGACCTTATTAGCCTCCTTCTACTTCATATGTGGAGCGGCGATCATATTCCTCGCCGTTCTGATCATGCGTTTCTCGTCAAAAAACGTCTCCACGTGGTCCACGGCCCTTGTAATGCTGTTTGCCGGTATCGGCCCTATCCTCGGCGCCATCGGCGTCATCATCCAGAGAAACCTGCCCGAAGGTACATATCTCTTCGAGAATATCGTCGAGAGCTTTGATTATACCTGGGAGTTCTTCTTCCCGGCCCTGCTCCTGATGGCATTTGTCTATCCACGACAATACGCGATCTGGAAATATCTCCGCAGATTCGCCTTTATTCTCTTTCTGCCCCATGTCTTCCATCTCCTGATGGTCCTCTTCCTGGTCAACAGGGTCAATCCTGCGAGGCTCTTCAACTGGATCGCCGATGTCCCCGTTCCGTCGAGCGCCCTTGCGACCTATACGAACAGCCTGTCAAAATCGCTCAACGTATTCGCCGAGCTCCTTTTCAAGGCGCACAACCAGATGTTCTCGCTGGTGAACGTGATGTACGCGATCCTCGCGATGATCCTGCTCGCCGTTTCAATACGGGTCGGCCTGACGCCGAGACAGAGGCGGCAGACCCAGATCATGCTCGCAGGGCTCGGGATAGCGATCCTCACATATTCTTTTGCCCGTGTCATACCGTACTTCACTGCGTCCGGTATCGACAGGGCAGTCGCGGCGGCTCTCGTCAACGCGTCGCTGATCATCGGGGGCGGATCGATAGCCTATGTGATCCTGAAGTACCAGCTTCTCGACGTGCGGCTGATTATGAGAAAGGGCCTCTTCTACGCTGTTACGGCGGCAGTATTCGCCCTGTTTTATCTGATAATCATAAAGCAGTTTACACGGTTTATTCTTAAGTACACGGGGACAGAGCTCGAATTCATAGAAACCCTGCTCATAGTCCTCTTTATCATCGCCTTTCAGCCCGTGCTGATGCGCCTCGAGGAGTGGACCGAGAAAGCCCTGATGAGGGATAAAAGCCCGAGGGTCAAGCTGCAGAATCTGAGCAACGAGCTTCTTGCAGCCGTCGATGCCGATTCGATGAAGGAGAGGATGAAAGAGGTCCTTTCCGATGTCTTTCAGACCGATGATATAGAGCTGATATTCAGGGACGAGATCATTGAGCTCAAGGACGAGGACATATATGCCGAGAAGGTCCTCGAGCTTCTCGAGGAGGTAAGCGAACCGCTCGGAAGGCTCGATTTCATGGAGGCGCTCGGCTTCATGCGCGTGCGCCGGGGGATCTTCCGCCCTGGAAGAAAGCTGATCCGCGAAGCGGTCGACACCCTGCCCGGTATCGTCAAGGACATGGCGAGCCATGAGCTGATCGTGCCGGTGATCCACGACGAGGAATGCGTTGGCGTGATACTTCTCGGCGACAAGCGCGACGGCAACAGGTACAGCATGCAGCAGCAGGCGATGATGTCGATGCTCTCCAACCAGGTGGCCTCATCTCTGTCCAGGATGGAGCTTCTCGAGGAGCTCGTCGAGAAGAAGGTCATGGAGGAGGAACTGAACATCGCCAGGACGATCCAGCTCAACCTGCTCCCATCAGCTCCCCCCGAACTGGACAACTACGAAGCATCGGCGCTGAGTATATCGAGCAAGCAGGTCGGAGGGGACTACTACGATTTCATAAAGAACGGCCGGTACCTCGCTTTTACCGTCGCCGACGTCTCTGGCAAGGGCGTTCCCGCATCGCTCCTTATGGCCTCGCTCCAGGCGAGCCTCAGATCGATGAAGGACAGGATGACCGATCCCGTCGATGTCATTAGCCGCCTCAATGACGTTATGTGCGACATCACCTCTACAGACAAGTTCGCCACGATGTTCTACGGGTGCGTCGATCTCCAGCAGAACGAGGTCGCCTACTCGAACGCGGGACACTTCTTCCCTGTTATTGTCAGAGAAGACGGAGCTGTGGACGTGCTCGAATACAGTGGACTTATCCTCGGTGTAACGCCGGGATTCCCATACGAGGCCCGCAAGGCGAAATTCAAGCAGGGCGACATGATAGTCGTAACCACCGACGGCGTCACCGAGGCGGAGAACCGCGCCGGCGATCTGTACGGCGAGGAGAGGCTCCACCCCTTCCTGGCCGGCATGCATGGCAGCAGCGCCGACGAGGTAAGGGATGCGATCGTCGATGAGGTGGACAGGTTCTCGCATCCGGTCGGAGCGAATGACGACCTCACAATCCTTGTAATAAAGAGGACCGTATAAGATGCCGGGCACGGGCGATGCATCACACGTGGAGGGCAGGATCCTCGCCATCGATCCGGGGACGAAACGGACCGGCCTGGCCCTGAGCGATGAACTCGGGATAACTGCTCAGGGGCTTGAGACTTACACCGGTCCGCAAAAGGGCCTGGTCGAACATGTGGGTAGCCTCGCCGGTGAATATGGTATAATGACCGTTGTGATAGGCCTTCCCCTCTCGATGAGCGGGAAGGAGCTGGAGAACGCGGTTTACTCCAGGGAACTGGCAGCGGCGATAGAAAGGGATCTCGGCATCGAAGCCGTTCTCAGGGACGAGAGGATGACGAGCCTGGAGGTCGAAAGGGTCATGAAGCAGGAAGGCAGGATAAAGAAGGCCGGAGATATAGACAAGCTCTCGGCGGTCCTGCTTCTTATGTCTTTTCTCGAGGAAAGGGGGGCACAGTGAAGATAGTCAGACACATATCGATAACGATAGCGATGATCGCCACGGCCCTCTTCCTTGTGGCGCTCCACTTCAGCACTCTCTACTACAAGGACGGCGGCGACCTCGATTCGCCGAGGTTAGAGATCAAGGTGGCGCCGGGCATGACCTTCAAGCAGGTCCAGGCCGACCTCGTCGAGAAGGGTATCATCACCAATCCCGATCTCTTTCGCTGGTCCGCATACCTGACGAGTCGAGAAGACGATATCAAGACCGGCAGATACCTCTTCCGCTACGGGGAGAGCATCTCTTGCATCCTTCGCAAGCTTACCCATGGCGAGGTCGAGTACACACGTGTGGCCGTCCCAGAGGGCCTCTATATGACCGAGGTCGCCTCTCTGCTGCAGAAGAAGGCTGTTGTCGATTCGATGGAATTCATGGAGACTGCGACCGATTCGCAGTTCGTGACGAGCCTCGGGATACTCGAGCCGTCCCTCGAAGGATACCTCTTTCCCGATACCTACCTCTTTAACTGGCCGATAAGCTCCGAAGAGGTGGCGCGGAGGATGGTCTACCGGTTCCGCGAGATATACGACATGTATGTCGCGCAGGATGCCGATTCAATAGGCATGCACAAATCGCATGTGGTCACACTTGCATCGATAGTCCAGGCCGAGGCGGTCTACGATTCCGAGATGCCGAGGATAGCGGCCGTCTATCACAACAGGCTCAGGTCGGGTATGAGGCTCGAGGCCGATCCGACTGTGGCCTACGCCCTCGGTGGGGTCCGCAGGAGGCTCTGGCTGAAGGATCTCAGGGTCAAGTCGCCGTACAATACCTACAGGAACAAGGGTCTGCCGCCGGGCGCGATCTGCAATCCCGGACAGGCCGCCCTCGAGGCCGCCGTCAACCCGCTCAAGAAGAGCAGCGAGTATTACTTCGTCGCCGACGGCACAGGCAGACATCATTTCAGCAGGACATACGATCAGCACCTGCAGGCGAAGCATAGGATAAAATACGGACCGGTACCGCCCGAGATCAAAAGCAGTCCCGGCCCAGCCGTGACCGACGCTCCCGGACCGGAAGCGGCCGATTCGCCCGACAGCTCCCCTGACTCGAAAGATAAAACACCGCCTGAAGATGTGGATGAGGGGTAGGAAGGACAAGGAGTGGCGGCAGTAAAACTCGAAAGACTCAAGGAAATGATCAGTGAATGCGGCAAGGCGGTCATCGCCTTCTCGGGAGGCGTCGACTCGACCTTTCTGCTCAGTGTCGCTCATGAGGTGCTCGGTGATGATGTACTCGCCGTCACAGTGATCTCTTCTTTCATGCCCGCCCATGAGAAGAAGGAAGCCCACGAGATCGCCAATATGATCGGCGCGAGGCACATCGTAGTCGAGGTCGATGAGAACGACATCGAGGGCTTCACCGATAATCCGCCTGACAGGTGCTACATCTGCAAGAAGTTCCTCTTCTCACAGGTGCTCGGTATTGCCGAAAGCGAAGGCATCAAAGTTGTGATGGACGCGAGCAACGCCGATGACATCGGTGATTACCGTCCCGGCCTGAAGGCGCTGAGAGAGCTCGAGATCCGCAGCCCCTTGATGGAGGCGGCCCTGACGAAGGATGAGATCAGGCAGCTCTCGAAGAACCGCGACCTTCCCAGCTGGGACAAACCTGCGATGGCGTGTCTTGCTACCCGTGTTCCATACGGCGAGACGATCACGAAAGAGAATCTGCGCCAGATAGACGAGGCGGAGGAGTTCCTCCGCTCGCTCGGTTTCGGCAACTGCCGGGTCCGCCATCACGGGGACATGGCGAGAATAGAGGTCTCCCCGAAACGTGTCGAGCGGCTGATGAAGCCCGACCAGTGCCGGCAGATCACGGAACATCTGCGGGGCCTTGGGTTTAAATACATCACCGTCGATATGGAGGGGTACCGGATGGGTAGTCTCAACGAAGCTATCCGCGACGGTGACGGCAAAGAGTAACGAATCACTTGACTTGACGGCGTTTACCGATATTATTTCCAGTTACCGGGCGGTAGACCCGGTCACAAGGAAAGGCATCAGAATGGAAAAGGTAAGAAAATTCAGGAAATGGATCCTCGGAGCGGGGCTCGTGTCGATAGTGATCGGCTACATCCTGCTCGGCCAGGGCTCCATCTCCGCAGCGCCTGCCCTACTCGTTCTCGGGTACTGCATTCTCGTACCCGTCGCGCTTATATAAGCAATCCGTTTGTGGGCGATTAGCTCAGTTGGTTAGAGCACCTGCTTTACACGCAGGGGGTCACAGGTTCGAGTCCCGTATCGCCCACCACTTATACTCAAAGAAATCAAAGGGATGGGGGATTATGCCATTCGAGCCTGTGGCGTATAATGCGCCGGGGGCAACGTGGGGGCACCAGTAATCTTACAGGTAGATCGTGGTGGAGATGTGGAGGCACAAGTTGGGATTCAGAGCCATCCTCGTAAAAGATCGTGTCAGCCATGGAGAATATTTGAAAATGGCGGTTGCTTGATAGCCGTGAAACTTGATTATATAGCTAATCAATACAACCGGTTCCTATTTAATTGACCTGTCGGGCTCGTAGAGTTGATACGGAAATATCAGTGCTTAGGTTGTCGGCATGAAAAGAAACATACT